>Ga0247836_1000089_pt1 | contig 146741 bp, 123 predicted proteins | sample LaCruzMarch2015__4_FD_187116 | JGI IMG/M metagenome (GOLD analysis project Ga0247836, IMG submission 187116) | Freshwater microbial communities from meromictic Lake La Cruz, Castile-La Mancha, Spain - LaCruzMarch2015_14m | ecosystem: Environmental > Aquatic > Freshwater > Lake | place: Spain...
CGCCGGATACGCTCATAGGTTGCGCAGTGGTCAGCGACCCAAAAGCACCCCACGAGTTAATTGCAAAAAGAACGGCAAATGAAACCGAAAACCAAAGCGTAAAATTGCGGCGATAGATCAGCCCTGCCAAACCCGGAACAAGCGAAAAAGCACTTAACTGGAGGACAGTCGTCAGCAGGCTGCGCGCAATCGCCCCAAAATCAGCCACGAGTTGTTCAAAAAAAATCTTCAGCATGGGGAGGACGATCTTGCCGACCACATCCCAAGCACTGAAGCCCTTCAAAGTCGCCCAGAATTTTGCTTGAGATTCGTCCGTCTTGAGCGCCTCTTTGACCTTCTCCAGCGTCAACGTCTCGTTCCCCAGTGTCAGCCCAAGGCTTGTCCCCAACTGATCGGCCCCCCGCGGCAAGCTGTAAACGATGAACAGCGTAACCGTCACAAGAAGCAGGATAATCGGGGCGACAACCGAGCCCTTGCGGATACTGAGTTGTATCGGTTGCGAAGCGATCGGGTCTTGGGTGGTGGCCGACATCAAACGTGCCTCCTCTGCTCGACAATCAAATCGAGCGCACTTCGCCCGGTGGGTCGGTTGTCGTTGACCTATATCAACTGTCAGTGATCATTATTTGCACAACTATTTTGTCTGCAAGCATAGAATATATTGCGGCAGGTGGCGAACCAGCAACACCACTGACATAGGACACGCCCCCCTGCAAGGTTCCGTCATCCAGGCGTTGCGCCGGGGTCCAAGCACCCATCATTTGAAACACCTGCCCACGCCCTCCTCTCGCGGAGGTCCAAGTCGAACAGATCGCCCGTCTCTTCCGCTTGCCCTCACAACGAAACCACAATTCCCATGGAACAGCCGTTGCGGAGGCCGGTTATCCAGCCATGGATAGCATTGCAACCAGAATTGGCAGGGTACTCGCGAGCGAACTCGACGATAGCTTGCGCCGCCCGATGAGTTGGAAAATGATCGACGCCCTCGCCAAACTCGACGAGGCGGAAGAACGCGCCGCCAAGCGGCCCAAACCGCTTGCCAGCTAGTTCGCAAGCGCCATCGGAGCGCCCGTGGTGGGCAACACCGCAGACTTCCTAATCCGACCAACACAACCATATCGCTTGATTGCGATCAGCGCACACATTCGATCAAGCGAATATGTTGACGCTGCAGCCGTAAGGCCGTCTCGGCCCGTCGCATAGGAGCTGCAAACAGGAGACGAACATGCGTATGAAATCGCTCATTGGCGCAGCTCTGGCAATCGCTTTAGGCACAGGCATGGCGACAGCTCAGCCCGGCCAAGGACCGGTCGTAAGCGCCTGCGCCGACGACATCGCCAAACTCTGCGCTGGCAAAACCCACGAAAATCGCGAAATCCGCAACTGCCTGGAAGAAAACAAAGCCAAAGTCACGGCCGCCTGCAAAACCGCCCTGGACACGACCGGCGGCGGCCAAGGCAAAGGTCAAGGAAAAGCCAAGCCGAACTAACTAAGCCAAACTAACTTTGTTCGCTACAACCGGGGTTGGGGGGAGGTCGCAAATAATCAGTCTCTCCCACCCTCCCCCTTAAACCACCTTCCCCGGATTAAGCACCCCGCGCGGATCAAGCGCTGCCTTGATCGCCCGCATCACATCCATTTCGGCTGCACTCTTCACCGCCGCCAGATCGTCCCGCTTGAGCCGCCCGATCCCGTGTTCGGCTGAAATCGACCCGTCCATCGACACCACCAGCGCATGAACCGCATCCGACATCGCATGCCATCCCGCGATATACGCAGCCTTGTCAGCACCCTCCGGCTGGGTCACGTTGTAGTGCACGTTGCCATCGCCGAAATGCCCGAATGGCACGGGACGCGCACCCGGACACACCCGCTCCACAATCGGCCCCGCCGCTCGGATGAATGCGGGCACCTTTGAAATCGGCACCGAAATGTCGTGCTTGATGCTGCCGCCATAGGGCTTTTGCGCCTCCGACAAATGCTCCCGCAACCGCCACAACGCCGCCGCCTGCGCCAGCGACTGCGCAACCGTCGCGTCCACCGCCTCGCCCGCCTCCAGCGCATCACCCAGCAACGCCTCCAGCGTTGCAACCGACGACCCGTCCGCCCGCCCGCCCGACAACTCCATCAGCACATACCAAGGATGAACCTCGGCGAACGGCGACCGCGCGCCCGCCGTATACTCAACCGTCATCCGAAGCCCGAGATCGGACAAAAACTCGAACGCCGTCAGGCTCGATCCCGCCGCTACTTCCGCGCGAGCAAACAATGCGCCCACCGCCTCGATCGACGGCAGCGCAACGAACGCCGTCGCCTTCTCAGCGGGACGCGGGAACAGCTTCAACGACGCCGCCGTGATGATCCCGAGCGTCCCCTCAGACCCAATAAACAGGTCGCGCAGATCATACCCGGTGTTGTCCTTCTTCAGTGCGCGCAGCCCCTCAATGACCCGTCCGTCGGCCAGCACCACCTCAAGCCCCAGCGCCAGTGACCGCGCGTTGCCATAGGCGAGCACATTCACCCCGCCCGCATTCGACGCCAGCACGCCCCCGACCTGACAGCTCCCCTCGGACGCCAGGCTCAACGGAAACAACCGCCCGGCAGCCTCCGCCGCCTGTTGCGCGGCGAGCAGCGTGACACCCGCTTCGGCCACCAGATGCGTCCCGGTCTCGTCCACATGCCGCACCTTGTTCAGCCGAGTCAGCGACAACACGGCTTCGGTCCCAAACGGGATTTGCCCACCGACCAGCCCGGTGTTCCCGCCCTGCGGCACGATGGCAACCCGCGCCTCATGAGCGATCTTCATGATCGCCGCCACTTCTGCCGTGGAGCCAGGCCGCAGCACGACCGGCGACCGCCCCTCATACAGGTCCCGCCATTCCTTCATGTAAGGCGCCTGATCGCCCGGATCGGTCAGCGCATAAGGCGCGCCCACGATCGCGACAAACCGCTCGATCACATCGGCAGAAACAGGATTGAGCCGCGTATTGGACGTCAGCATTGAGGAACTTTCGACTTTTCTTGCCTCTCCGTGCAGACGGGGAGGGGATACCTAAAAGGGCCGGTGAGAGACTATGGACGCAGATCAATACGCCGTTGACCCTCACTCATACCACCCCGCCCCACCAAATCGAACCCGACGAAAGACCGCGCCTTTTGCTGCCTTCGTCTCAAAAAGACGGGCGGTCTGGCGGGTGTCCCGCCAGCGGAGCGCGAGGCTGGCCTCGCTGACTGCGAAGCAGTCACTCCCGCGGTGCCGCCGCCCGCAGCAAGCGGTCGTTGATTGCCTCGCCCAACCCGACATCAGGGATCGGCATCACCGCAATCGTCTCGGCCCCGCTCGCATCCAAGGCGTGCAGCGCTGCAAACAGGTTCTGCGCCGCCTCCACCAAATCCCCGCTCACGCTCAGATTGACGCTCGCAACCGCCCCCTCGGGCACCACCGGCCCAAACGCCAGCAGCGCCTCGCCGGCTCGCACAGTAAGCGCATCCATCCGCACACCTGCCCGCGGCGCATAATGGCTGACCAATTGCCCCGGCGCGACCGGCGCGTCCGCATTCACCGCGCGCCGCTCCAGCGCAACGCCCGCGACCCGCGCAATGTCATCCGCCGCTATTGCCCCCGGCCGCAACAGCACAACGCCTGAACCCGACACATCGACGATCGTCGACTCAAGCCCGTGCCCGCACGCCCCGCCGTCCAATGTCATCGCCAACCGGTCGCCAAAATCCGCCGCCACATGGGCAGCCGTCGTCGGTGAAATCCGCCCCGACGTATTCGCCGACGGCGCCGCTAAGGGCCGACCGCATGCCGCCAGCAACGCCTGCGCGACGGGATGCGCTGGAACCCGCACCGCAACCGTCTCAAGCCCCGCCGTCACCAACCCCGCGATCCCAGCCTTTGGCTGCAACCGCGCAACAAGCGTCAACGGCCCCGGCCAGAACGCCTCACCTAGCAACTCTGCCACCGGCCCCAGTTCCGCGATCGTCCGCGCCTGGGCAATCGACGCCACATGCACGATCAGCGGATTGAACGAGGGCCGCCCCTTAGCCGCATAAATGGCCGCGACAGCCGCGCCATTGGTCGCGTCACCAGCCAGCCCATAGACCGTCTCTGTGGGCATCGCGACGATGCCGCCTGCGCGAACGATGGCCCCTGCGCGCGCGACAGCCTCAGGCGTCGCTGGATGAATCGTCATGTCGTCTGTTCCATACCGCTGTGATCGTCGGCTTTAGATCAAGCGTCATATCACAGCAAAGCCGCCCGCTAGGGGGCTGGTTCAAACCAGCCTTCGGGCGTTGCTGCCTGGAGAGGCGAGAGGATGACCCCGCTGCTACCAGCTGCATCGACCGGCATCGCCCCACCAGACGGCAGCGACAACAGGTCGGCTGCCGCTTGAACATCCGGCGAAACCTCCAGGGCACCACTGGTCAGCGCCGATCCCGTCCCTAACAGATCTGCCACCGAATTGAGCGCGGAATAGCTCATGCTCTCAATCGTCAGCGAAACCGTATCGCCGGGCTGATAGCTGTCGCCGATATCGGTGACTTGCGCCCCGAACGCGGCATTCAGCCCGCCATGCGCATAGTCCAGCGGCACCTCAGACCCGGTGATCTGGAAGATCATGTTTCCGTTGATGTAATAGGTCAGCGACCCGTGCCGCCAGTCCAATGCAAATGTATTCGGCACCGTCAGGTTGACCGAAAACTGGATCGAATTGGCCATATCCTCTCCATTCGGCCCGCGGAAGTGCACCGACATATAACCGGTCTGACCGGCCGTATCGCTCCAGTTCTCCAAGATGTCGATTTCTGCACCCGGCCACACGTTATTGGTCGGCCACAACAGCACGGCGATCCCCGCCCCCTGTCCCGCAGGTGCCGAGCACGTGATTGAATAAAGGCCATACCCCTGCGACAACTCAGGCGACCAATTGGGCTGCAAAATCCCGACGTTTGAAAACCCGTCCTGCCGATAGGATGTCAGCGTCAATCCATTGGGTCCGAACGAGAATTGATGCGGATCGCCATAGACGATGGGAAAAATATCGCGGTCGATCTCACTCGTCGTTGTAAAATCCTGCTGCCACACCGTGTGATAAGCCCCAAGGTCGAGCGTCCCCGACACTTGCCCCACCGTTAGCGACGGTATCCCCGAAAACGTCGCCGATCTGCCGGCAACCGTCGTTGCGACGGCCGAAAAGCTGTAGTTACCGGCCGCCAGTTCCGGCGTCTCCAGATGCCACGAATCGCCCGTGACCGTCGCAAATCCTAAACTGACGCCGCCGCTGAAAACCTCAACCCGCGTCCCCGCGCTCCCCGTCACCGTCCCCCACAGATTGACCGTGTTGGACCCCACGATCTGGCTCTCGTAGCGAAATGCGACAACCGGCGTCGAGGTGTCGACCACAATCGAAGGCTGATCGGGCGTCGATGCGCTGAGTCCATAAGCATTGGTGGCAACAGCGCGCAAGGCGTGCGTGCCGTCTGGCAGCGTGCCGGAAAATTTCCAGTTCCCGCGCCGATCAACCGTCGCCGTCCCCACAAACGTTGCACCGTCATAAATCTTGACGACGGTTCCACTGCCCACCGTCACGGTGCCCGTTAGCGTCACTGCGCCATTGCCGGTGACCAGATCGGACGCACTGTCGCCAGTGTCACTGGTTAACTTCTGCGATCTGATCCGCACCACCGGCGCGCTTCGTGTTGCCGCTCGTACTGCCATGATCAATCCCCCATAAAGACTGGGGAAACATTAGACCGCCGCGTTGCCTCAGGTGCCGGTCGTCGTGTGGCCTGGTTACCGATTTCCCAACAAAACCGGTTAATCCGTTAAGGTTCCGGTTCCGACATTTGCGTCCCTCATCAGCGCGTCCCCAAGCAGCATAGGCGGCACCGCCAGACACGCTATAAGGCCCCAACCGCCTCACGCACGCAGGACCCAACCGCCGCCATGATCCGTCTCGACAACATCTCCAAGCAGAACGGCCACCAGATCGTCTTCATCGAAGCATCTGCCGCCCTCAATCGCGGCGAAAAGATCGGCCTCGTCGGCCCCAATGGCGCGGGCAAAACCACCTTGTTCCGCCTCATCACCGGCCAGGAACCGCCCGACGAAGGCCAAGTCTCGACCGATCGCGGCATCACGATTGGCTACTTCAGCCAGGACGTCGGCGAAATGTCGGGCCGCAGCGCCGTTGCCGAAGTCATGGACGGCGCAGGCCCCGTCAGCGCGGTCGCAGCCGAACTCGCAGACCTCGAAGCCGCCATGGCCGACCCCGACCGTGCCAACGAGATGGAAGACATCATCGAGCGCTACGGCGAGGTCCAAGGCCGCTTCGAAGAGCTTGGCGGCTATGCCTTGGACGGCCGCGCCCGCGAAGTCCTCTCAGGCCTCAGCTTCACCCAGGAGATGATGGACGGCGACGTCGGCGCTCTCTCGGGCGGCTGGAAAATGCGCGTCGCCTTGGCCCGCATCCTCCTCATGCGCCCCGACGCCATGCTGCTCGACGAACCATCCAACCACTTGGACCTTGAAAGCCTCATCTGGCTTGAAAACTTCCTCAAGGCCTACGACGGCCTGCTGTTCATGACGTCCCACGACCGCGAATTCATGGACCGCATCGTCACCAAGATCATCGAGATCGACGCGGGCACGCTCACCACCTACGGAGGCGGCTACGAATTCTATCTGACCCAACGAGCGCTGGCCGAAAAGCAGCAGCAAGCCCAGTTCGACCGCCAACAGGCTATGCTCGCCAAGGAGCTGAAATTCATTGAACGCTTCAAGGCCCGTGCTTCTCACGCAGCCCAAGTCCAAAGCCGCGTTAAAAGCCTTGAAAAAATCGACCGCGTCGAGCCGCCCAAACGCCGCCAGACCGTCGTGTTCGAGTTTCCAACGCCGCCCCGCTCAGGCGAAGACGTGGCCAGCCTCAAAAACGTCCACAAAGGCTACGGCTCCCGCCGCATCTACGACGGTCTGAACTTCCAGGTCCGCCGCCGCGAACGCTGGTGCATCATGGGCGTCAACGGTGCTGGCAAATCCACGCTTCTCAAACTCATCGCGGGCGCCACCGAGCCCGACGACGGCACAGTTGCCGTCGGTGCCAGCGTCAAGATGGGCTACTTCGCCCAGCACGCCATGGACCTGCTCGACGGCGAACGCTCGGTGTATCAATCGCTCGAAGACCAGTTTCCCCAGGCCGGACGTGGCCAACTCATGACCCTCGCGGGCTGCTTTGGTTTTTCCGGCGACGACGTTGAAAAGAAATGCCGCGTGCTCTCCGGCGGAGAAAAAGCCCGCCTCGTCATGGCGCGCATGCTGTTCGACCCGCCAAATTTCCTCGTCCTCGACGAGCCGACCAACCACTTGGACGTCATGACCAAGGAAATGCTGATCACCGCACTCTCGGCCTACGAAGGCTCGATGCTCTTCGTCTCTCACGACCGCCACTTTTTGGCCGCCCTGTCAAACCGCGTCTTAGAACTCACCCCCGACGGCATCCACCAATACGGCGGCGGCTATACCGAATACGTCGCCCGCACCGGCCACGAAGCCCCCGGCCTGCGCAGTTAACACCCTCTCCCCGTTGCCCTTCGCAACGGGGAGTGAGTTGGGGTGAGGGGCGGCAACCAGGGCACAGGTCCAGCAACGGGTCTCTGTTTTTACCGAACAGCCTTGCACTCAAGTTTGCCGTTCTTCATGAAGCAGTGCTCGGTCGTCGGTGCGTTGCGCTGGCGGTCTTCTTTCATTTTCTTATAAGCGCGTGCTTCTGCATCCATCTCCTGCTGTCGGCGCAGAGCCAGCTCCTTCTTTTTCTTCTCTGCCTTCTCCTTGCGCAGAATATCGGCCTGACTCGGCCCCGATCTATAGAGGCGATCGAATTCGTCCTTACTGCATTGATACCGAACGTTTGTCACCGGCCGCCGGCAGAAGTACTCGGTGGGCAACACGGTGGGCTTCGTTTCAACCCACTTCTGAGCGAGGGCTTCGCTCTGCCCTGAAACGGTCCCGGTAACCAGCGTGATGACGGCAAGTGCCGCGAAAGCGATTGTCTTCAACATGGTGTTTTCTTTCCCTCGGTTCTGACGCAGCAGCATCGCCGTCGTTCATGACAAACATTATGCGCACGACCGTCCGGGAGCGCTGTTCCGTGCGGAACAGTCCACATCCCGGACGGCGCATCCTCAACTAACCCCGGTCGCAATACGTCTTCAAGGCGCGGCAAGCCCCCTGCAAGTCTTGCTTGCATTCCTGCGCCAGCAATCGGCAGCGCTGGATAATCTGCGAATTCGAGTGCCCCGAAACGGCTTTCCCCGAAATGCAGCTCTGTCCCGTCCAAACCGGAGCGTTGTCCGGGCAATGGCAGATCTTACGGCTCAGGCTATAGAGCCGCCCGCCGGAACATGGATTAGCCTGAACCGGCTCATATTCCTTGACGCACTTGCCATTTTTGTTGCGAACGCTGTCACCGGGGCACGTATCCACAGCGACGGGATTTTTCGAGACGCAATAACCCTGCGTGATCGTGCAGCGAACCGGGTTCTTGCCGGTGCAATTGGAAGTGGCGGTCTCATACTTGATCCGCTTGCCATGTTGTTGGTTCAGCTGGCGCACAGCGATCAGGCCACTGTTGTTTGCCCGCGTCAACGCCTCCCCCTGAGATGCGCCGCTCGCGGTCCGGGTCAACGTACCGCAGAACGCCGACGCAGTCGTGGCGCTGACGCTCGCAAGACCAACGCCCAAAATCATAATCAAAAGTGCACGCAGTGTTGTCATCCGTCGATCCCCAACCTCTGTTCGCTGACCCTGAAAATTCACGCAGACATGCAACTGCCTATTCCGGCCCGTCACACAGCCAACAGTACACTGAGATCGCCGAGTTGCAATTGAATCGCGTTTTCTGTCCTGGAGGCCCCAAGAAGAAGCCCCAAGAAAACGCCCGGAGCTCAAAGTAAATCCAGCCAAACCGCCGTCGGCAGCGGCTATCGAAAGCCCCGCCCTATCGCTGCCCCACCTTCGCGCCTACATAGTCGGTATCGATCCCGCGAAGGTCCACCATGCCGCCAGCCAGCCGCCGATCATTCCTTCCCGCTCTTATTCTGGCAGCATCCGTTACGCTGTCGGCGCCAGTCCATGCCCTGTCATGGCCCGCTTGGTTGAGCCTCGAACAGCCGACCGCAAACGCGGGTCTCGGCTCCGCGACCGCTGCGCTGCGCACGCTTCCAGCCAGCGACGCCGCCCCAGCACTTGCCGCCCATGCCACCCCGGAAGGCCATTGGCTGTTCACCAACGCCGCCGGTGAGACCTTCACCGCAGGCACCCCTGCCGAACTGAAACGCGCGCCCTCTGTCCTCGTCCCCGAAGCAGCCGGTGGCATCAAGCTCGACTACGGGTCCCTCCGCCTCGTCCTCTCCCGCGACAGCCTGTTTGCGGGCCCGTCCGTCCTCAAAGACCTGCCCGCCACCCAAAGCCTGCTCGTCGCTCTCGATGGCATCCTCGTCGAAGCCAGCCGCACGCCCCGCAATACCCTCACTCTGACGCTTCGCCCCGGCGTCACGTTGGAAGCCATCAGCAAAGAAACCTTCCTCGAAGCGCTGGCCCAATTGCGCCGCCCTCTGGACGCAGCCCGGATGCGCATTCTCTCAGCCGTCCCCGGCAGTCCGCGCACCCTACCCTCCAGCCCGAAATTCGACGCGGCCCAGAACGGCGCAGCCATCGACGCCATCGAGCCCGACCATCTGGCGGCAGCGCTATCGGGCATCCCCCGCCAGACTGCGATCCTGACCGCTCGACTGGATGGCGCAAACCTCGCAGTCCTCCCAGCCTCCGGCCCCGAACGCACGATCCAGCTTTCGGCTCTGACCGCCGCAGCCAGCGCCGCCGACGTCGACCTGCTCATCCTCCACGCCGACCCACCCCGCCAGCCCGGCGGCCGCAATTGGCTTTGGCAACGCATCCAGGTTTCGGGCCTTGACCACGCCACCAAGCGCGGCACCCTCGCCGACTTCCTCGACCAGCTCGCTGGCGGCCACACGGTCTACGCCGTCTCCGCCGCCCCCGAAGGCGAAACCCGTACCCGCCTGACAGCCCAACCGATCGCCGCAAGTCCCACGACCCAGCAAGGCATGACCGACTGGTTGAAACAGGCAGCTGGTGCCGTCACCGGCGTCGTCACCCAACAAGTGACAGGTGCCGTCCAGCCCGCCAGCATCCACGCCAGCCTCGTCTCGGCCGCTCGCCGCCAAACCCTGTCGCACCGTCTGATCCCGGCCCTGCCTGCCTCTGCCCCCGTCTTCTATGCGCTGGCAGCCCTCCTCGGACTCGCGGGCTACCCAGTCGCCAAACGCTGGTGGCGCAAAATCTGGCCGATGGAGTCCCGCGCCGATTACCCCAAAGCCAGCGGCTACCTCGCCGCCCGCCTCATCCGCGCGGCAGCCTTCCTCGCGATCTTTCTCCCGCTTGCAGCCCTCCCCGCCCTGGTGTTTCGCGCATTAGAACTCGTCTTCCGCCGCAAAAAACCAGCCCCCGCCGCCTGACGCCGCCGCCACGCCCAAAATCCGCGACAGCCCCGCAGACATCAACGGAACCCTCATCTTTGCCCCATACCCTGCGCGTATGGACGACAACGCACCCGCCCCTGAGCCCTCCGCTACGAGCCTTGTGATCGTTGCCGCGATCCTGGCACCCGTCGGCGCGTCGATGCTGCTTTATGGTTTGAACCTCGTCACGCTCGACATGATGCGGCCCAATCGGCATATCCCCCGTCTTCTGTACAGCCTGCTCGGACTGTTCACGATCGCCTGCGCCGTCCTTGCCGTCCTGCGCGCAGCCGAAGCCCCAGCGCCAGTCGTTAACGGCTTTGGCTGGAGTGCTATCGGGCTAAGCTTCGCGATACTGACCGTGATGGCCTTTGACACGTCTGGCAGCGGATCGTGCTTCATAAGCGCGTTACCGATCATCGGGGACATTGGCCAGTCGGCATGCCGCCTGAGCTTGCAAGTTCTTGTCGTCCTGGTCGATGCCATAGCCATTGCCCTTGCCGCAAGCTGGGCACTCAAGGTCTTGCGCCGTTAGCCAATCTGCTTGGCCGTTGACGACAAACAATTGCCCTTCCCGCACCATCAGGTAACATTGTGCCGTAAGTGACCCTTGCGCGGAAACCGTCCTCAATGTCCACCCTGCTTCTGACCCACCATAATTTTACCGGCCATGACACCGGCCCCGGCCACCCCGAGCGGCCCGACCGGATGCGCGCGATCGACCGCTTGCTGAGCCATGAATTCTTCGCGAGCCTACCCCGCGCCGAGGCACCGCTGCGCGATGACGCCGAGGAAGCCATCCTGCTGGCCCACCCCCAGCAGCATCTAGATTACGTCAAAGCCGTCCGCGCCAAGGCCGCCACCGAACCCGTCTATGTCGATGGCGACACCCTCATGTCACCCGGCTCCTGGGAAGCGGTGATGCGCGCGGTCGGTGCCGGTATGGACGCGGTCGACAAGGTGATGGACCCAAAGTCGGGCTTCAAGAATGCCTTTTGCCAGGTCCGCCCGCCCGGCCACCACGCCGAAGCCGAGCGCGCCATGGGCTTTTGCTTCTTTAATTCGATTGCGGTCGCAGCCCACTACGCCCGCAAGAAACACGGGGCCGAGCGCGTCGCCGTCATCGACTTCGACGTCCATCACGGCAATGGCACGCAGGACATCTTCTTTTCCGACAAGAACCTATTTTACGCTTCCACCCACCAGATGCCGCTGTATCCCGGCACGGGCGCGCTGTCTGAAACCGGCGTCGGCAACATTTGGAATGCCCCGCTACGGTCGGGCGACGGCGGCGACGTCTTTAAGGACGCTATGCAGTCGCGCATACTCCCCGCACTGAACAACTTCGCACCGGATCTGGTCATGATCTCGGCTGGCTTCGACGCCCACAAGGACGACCCCCTGGCCAATCTCCGGCTCGTCGAGGCCGACTTTATTTGGGTGACCGAAGAACTGCTCAAGGTCGCCGACCGCCACTGCCAAGGCCGCGTCGTCTCCATGCTGGAAGGCGGCTATGATCTCGCAGCGCTAGCCCGTTGCGTCGTTGTCCACCTCAAGACGCTGATGGAAGCGTAACCACGACTGTCATCCCGTGCGCACTGCAGCGTCCTTCACGGTGCAGTGCAGACACGGGACCCAGGGCCACCATCGCTAGACCTCGCCCTCAATCCGCCAACCGCCAGACCTTGACCGGCCCGCTGCCAGCCGACACCGTTTGCAACCCATCGGGCACCCGTCCCGACAGCAGATACCCGCGCAACGCGTCGCCCGGCGGGTTGGCCGCAAACGTATCGCCCAGCCCCTGGCACAACACGATATAGCGCACGCCGAGCGCCTTCATCCGCGATGGCGCTTCCGCAGCCGATGCATGAAGCAAGTCGTGGGTCGCCAGGATCGACCGCCCCATGCGATGATACGGCCCCGACATCACCGACATCTGTGTCCACGCGACCAGATAAGACCCCAGATCGATGTCGTTGGCAGCCAAGCCCTTCGGCAACTCCGCCAGCGCCTTAATGTTGGCCCCCGACGTGCACGTCTTGAACGTTTCGGACGCGCCAGCATTTGCGACCGCTGCAGTGCCACCCACAGCCGGCAGCCCAACGGCCGCTTGAGGTCGGCCCGGCATCATCAACACGGCCACCACGCCAAGTCCCGCCACAGCGGCCAAGACACCCCCGGCAAGTCCCCACACCGGGGTCGCGGGCTCAACCAGTTGCGCACGCGGCACCGCCGCACGGGTTTCCTGCCGGAACAGTCCGATCGCAATCAACGGCACCGATAGGAAACTAGCATACGGCAGCAAGCGCACTTGCCATAACCCCAGCGCGACCGTTACCACGAACACGGCAAAATACGTCGCCGAATGCGGCATCAGACGCCCCCGCATCACCAGCCATCCATACCCCAGCGCCACCAGCGGATACCCGGCAAAGGAAAGCGCGTCCGTCAGCGACGACTGCGACACCGCATAAAGCGACCGCACCTCAGACACGTTGTTCAGCCACACCGGCCACAGCCGAGGCTCGACTTGGGCGTATAGTCCGCCAAAGCACTGCGGTTGCGCAAAACCATAAGCGGCCAACCCGGCTGCACCCGCCACCGCCAGAACGCCGAACACTTGCCAAACGGGGCGTCCCGCCATCCGCGCACAGTGGGCCGCAACAAGACCCGCCGCACCGCAACCAGCAAACAAAATCAGATTGACCGACAGCGTATCGCACACGATCAGCGTGTCGGGTCGCGCGGGACCAAACAGCACAAAGCAGGCCAGCTGCGTGGCCGCGAACGCCACGCCCGCTCGTGCCAGGCCACCAAGCGCTCCGCCCGAAAAAATCGCCCCAGCCGTCACGATGGCAACCGCGGCTAGCGTCAACCCAAGTCCTTCGAACCCAACCGCGCATCCAAGTCCGAACAAGAGACCCGCGAGCCACCCGGCGCGCGGACGATCGAGCGCTGCGAGCAGCGCAAATGTTCCGCCAACGGCCCCGATGATCATCACGTTGTGATGGTCGATCCGCCCCGGCGTGAATTGAAAATGCCCCGTACATGGCACCGCAAGCAGCACCGCCAGAAGCGCAGTCTGACGGCCGATGCTATGATCCACCTGACGCTCGCAGAACCGCGCCACAACATACGCCATCACGCCAGCAAGCATCGTTGGCCACAACACCCGCGTAACGGTCTCGGCAGCCGCCTGCCCAAACACGGGCGACATCAGCCAGATCAGCGTTGCAAGCGGCAGATCGATGAGCCGCGACCAGTGCGAAATCAACGGCTCCGCCCCGCCAAAGCGCGGCATCTGCAGATCAAACCAGGCCTGCCCGGCGATCAATTCGCGCACCTGAACGAGCCGCGCGGCATCGTCGGTATCCCCGAGAAGATCGCTCAAAATCAATGGATTGGCCGCAATATCGGCCAGTCCCATGACAACGGCTGCGCCAACCGCCACCGCCAGCAGCGGCAGTTCGGCGATCCAATCATAGACCGCCCTGATCAGCAACACCGGCAGTGCCGTCTTCGTCTTTACGCCCAGGCCCACGCAACGCTCCTCCAGTCACTCATCGCGCAAAACATAGCTTGCTAACCTTGCCAGCCGGTAAAGATGAACCAATCCAACCACTTCGCCCCGCATCCATTCCCTCGTTCCGGGCAAACCGACCCCAGTCGCATACCCAAGTCCTGCTCCATCAAGGCAGCGCCGTTGGCCCTATTTTTCGCCCCCGTTCCCCCGGTAACAGCGGCCACGTCTCGCCGCCCCTAGGTTCGTCCCAACAGCACAAACCAAAGGGCCAGCCAATGACCATCAAAGATCACACCTACCGCATCCAAGGTGGCCGGACTGGGATCCTCCTGATCCATGGCCTGTGCGGCACACCAACGGAAATGCGCTATGTCGCCAACGGCTTAGGCCGCGCTGGCTACACGGTCCTTTGCCCCCAGCTGGCTGGCCACTGCGGCACCGAGGAAGACATCAAGGCCAGCACTTGGCAGGACTGGCTGGGAAGCTGCGAGCGTGGTCTCGATGAGTTGCGCCAAACCTGCGACACCGTCATCGTCGGCGGCCTTTCGACGGGCGCCATCCTCAGCCTCGCGCTTGCCGCCAAACACCCCGGCAAGATCGACGGCCTCGCCCTCTTAGCCCCCGTCATCTGGCTCAACGGCTGGCTGATCCCCTGGTACGCCCGCCTGTTCCGCACGGTTTTTTCCAAGACCCTGGCCAACTTGATCAAATTCCCCGATCTCCACCCCCACGGCATCAAGGACGCCCGCATCCGCGAATTCATCCTCTCGGCCATGAACAGCGGCGACAGCTCGGTCGCAGGCCTCCCCTCGACGCCGGGCGGCGCAGTCCTCGAACACCGCCGGTTGGCCGATGCGGTGCGCCGCGCCATCCCCGGCATCACCCAGCCGGTCCTGATCGTCCACCCCCGCGAAGACGACTATGCCGACCTGAACAACGCTTGGTATCTCCAGCGCCATCTGCCCGGCACCGTCGACATGGTCGTCCTCGACGACAGCTATCACATCGTCACCGTCGACCGGCAACGCGATGTGGTCGTCGAACGCACCGTGGGTTTTGTCGACCGCGTCGTCCGCAAAATCTCCAAACCCTGCAAAAAGCCGGCGCCACAGTATGCCCCAGCCAAAACCGCCCCAGCTCTCCGCCCCGCCCTCCAACCCGTGGCCGCCTGACCTCCCCTCTGATCCCAAGCAGCGCCCGACTTCCCGATCCCCCCGTTCGTCACGGGGAGAGGGCCGGGGTGAGGGCGGCGCAAAGCGGCAGTTCCGCCCGGACTCCCCTCCCCCTTGTGGGGAGGGGTTGGGGGTGGGGGTCGCTCCAAACGTTCCTCGTCAGGGCCGCGTCGTCGCGCAGCGATGCGCTGCATCGACAGCGGCCACCCACAACAACGTGCCAAAATAATTCGTTTTATATCAAAGCACTAAACAAAAAACACACTCCCCCTTCTCAAAACAATCTCCCCCTGTTCCCCACGAAACAGCGCTCACCGCCCTCCTGAGGCAAATTCCAATCACGAACTGAGCAACACGCAGCCCCCTTGGAGGACGCCATGACCAAAACCGCAAACATCCTGCCGCTGATCGCCGCCGCAACCATCGCCATCGCCTCCACAGTTTCCACGCATGCAGAGGCCCGCGGCTTGCGCGGGTTTGGATGGGGACTCGGTGCCGGCCTCGCCCTCGGCGCACTCGCCCACCATGCCCACCGCCATGAACCCCGCCGCTGGGAGCACCGCCCCGTCAATCGGACCTGGGTCGACCACCGCGCAGCCGAACGCGCTGCCGCCGCCCGCGCCGAAGCCAAAGCCGAGGCCGCCCGTGAAGCCCGCGCCGAAGCCAAAGCAGAGGCCGCCCGTGAGGCCCGCGCCGAAGCTAAAGCCGAAGCCGCCCGCGCCGAAGCCCGCGCCAAAAAACAGCGCATCGCAGAGGCCGCAGCCGAAGCCGAGGAACAAGCCCGCAAGCGCCGTGCCCGTGAACGCGCCGAGCTTGCCGCCCAAAAGGCCAAGCTCGACGAAGCAAGCATTAACCAGGCAGCCACCGTCCAAACCGCCGCCGTCACGACCCTGGAAACCGGCACTGTGAACCCTACTCTGGACGCGAATCAGGACGCGAAAGTCGAAACGCCAGCCAAGACGGACCCGGTCGTCGCCGCCCCAGTGACCACGACCACGACAACGACAACGACCGCAGCAACCACGACAACCGCTCCAACGACGGCCTCGAAAACCGAATGCCGCGCCTTTGTCCCCGCTGTCGGCATGACGGTCCCCGTCCCTTGCAACTGATGCAGCCCACACCGGGCGCCGCCCCCAGCAGCGCCCGGTGACTATTTCTTCAAGAACTTTGGCAATGTTTTTCACGGCATGGCAAAAGCGTCAGACCGTGCAATCGAGGACACAACGATCATGCAAGCCGGTCAAACCACGCCAACCAAGCCAGCGGCCGGAACGCGCCGCATAAAAATGGCCCCCAAGCTCGCCTACCGAAACCTGTTCCACGACCGCACGAGTTTGTTCGTCACGTTGATCGGCATCGTCTTTTCGGTCGTTCTCGTCGCCGTGCAATGCGGACTTTACCTTGGGTCCGAGCGCACTATCGCCGCCATTCAGGACCATGCGAACGGCGACCTATGGGTCGTCCCCGTCGGCACCAAAAGTTTCGACGACCCAGCTTTCCTTGGCGGCCGCGAAAAATTCGCCGTCCTCGCAACCCCCGGCGTCGCAACCGCCCACGAACTGGTCGTCGGTTTTGCCAACTGGCGCAAACCCAAAGGCGGCAGCACGGCCGTCCTGCTGGTTGGCTCAAACCACACCGAAGGCGGTCTGGCCCCTTGGGACATTGTCGAAGGCAGCGTTGAGGCCATCGCAGCCCCCGGCGGAGTTGCGGCCGATCAGACCTATTTCAAGGACTTAGGCATCACGCAGCTCGGTGCGCCGATTGAAATCAACAACACCAAATCGACCGTCCACGCGGTCACCAAGGGCATCCGCTCCTTCACGACCCTTCCCTACATTTTCACGACCCTGCCGAGGGCCCGCGCCCTGCTCGACGCCAGCGCCGAACAGTCGACCTACATCCTCGTCAACCTCCAACCCGGCGCGAACATTGAAACCGTCCGCAAAGCCCTCGCCGCCCGGTTGGAAAACGCGGAAATCCTCACCCACGATGAATTCCGCCAGCGTGGCCTCGACTACTGGCTGTTTGAAACCGGTGCTGGCGCGGCCCTCATTGCCGGTGCGATCCTGGGCCTGATCGTCGGCGTCGTGATTGTGACCCAAACGCTCTACGCTTCCACCAAAGACCACCTCAACGAGTTCGCCACCCTGCGCGCCCTGGGTGCCTCTGCCAGCTACATCCACAAAGTCATTCTCTACCAGGCCCTGCTGTCTGCCGTGCTCGGTTACGCTGCCGGCATCATCCTGAGCGTCCTTGTGGTTGCCGCCTCCCAAGACACCACCCTCAATATCGTCATGACGCCCAAACTCGCCATCGCCTTGTTCCTGATCACGGTCGGCATGTGCGTCTTCGCCGCCCTCTCCGCCATCTTCAAAGTCACCCGCATCGATCCCGCCGGAGTATTCAGCCGATGAGCCCGTCCATGAAACCCGCAGCTAGCACCCCAAAGACGCAGTCCAAGACCCTCCTCGCGGCCAATGGCATCAAGAAAATCCTCGGCGAAGGAGACGGTCAGGTCACCGTCCTGAAAGGTATCGACCTCGAACTCCGCTCAGGCGAATTGACCCTCCTGATGGGACCTTCGGGCAGCGGCAAGACAACCCTGCTGTCCATCCTGGGTTGCATCCTCACTGCCAGCGCCGGTCACATCGCCATCGGCGGCAAGACCACGGACGGCATGAACGCCGAAGGTCTGGCCGACTTACGCCGCCGTGAAATTGGCTTCGTTTTCCAATCGTACAACCTGTTCCCGACCATGACCGTGCTGGAAAACGTGCTGATCGCCCTCGACGTCCGCGACTATGCCGTTGACGACCCCATTCAGCACGCCCGCGACGCCCTAGCGTCTGTCGGCCTCTCCCACCGCGTGGACGCCTATCCAGCCAAACTCTCGGGCGGCGAAAAGCAGCGCGTCGCCATCGCCCGGGCACTGGCCGGTAACGCCTCCGTGGTGCTTGCCGACGAACCAACTGCAGCGCTCGACAGCGAAAACGGCAAAGGCGTCATGGCACTCCTGCAAAAGGTCGCCCAGGACCCGAACCGCGCCGTCCTCGCCGTCACCCACGACCACCGGACGCTCGCGTTCGCCGACCGCATCATCCGCATCGAAGACGGCTACATCGTCGGCGACGAACGCCCCGACAAAGCCACCGCCGCTGCCATGGCCACCTCGCACGCCCACTAACACGTGTCATCCCGGCCAAGCGGAGCGCCTTCGCGCAGCGCCGAGCCGGGACCCAGCAAATGAGCGCCGAAGGCACCTCTTGACGGACCTGTTCCAACGGGAACTGAACATGCACCCGACGCCAGCTACACCACTCCTGTCATCCCGGACCAGCGAGGCGCAGCCGAGAGCAAGATCCGGGACCCAGACATAAGCGCCGAAGGCACTGAATTTATCTAACCCCTACCCCAACCCTTCCAGTCCAACTCAACCGCAGGAATCGCCGCCATGATGAAACCAATTGCAATCGGTGCCGGGATCATCGCCGCAGCCCTGGCTGGCTATCTGGCCGCCGGCGGCAAATCCCCAGCCGTCCAATCCGTCGCGACCCAACAGGTGACGGTCTATGCGCCTGCCGCCAAGCCATCCTCTGGCACCGTCGATTGGATCGCCGCCGCCCCAGGCCGCGTTGAGCCCCGCTTCGGCGAAGTCCGCATCAGCGCTGGCATCTTGGGCCGCGTGACCGACGTCCTCGTGAAGGTCAACGATCCCGTCGAAACCGACGAACTCCTGGTCAAACTCGACGACGATGAGGCCCGCGCGCGTCTCGCCGCGGCCGAAGCAGAAGCCGGTGCCCGCAAGCGCGACCGCGCCAGCGGCCCCGTCCAGGCTGGCCGCGAAGACGCCATCAAAGCAGAAGATGCGGTGTTTGCCGCCGAACGCGCAGTGACGGGTGCCCGTTATGAACTCGACTACGCGCTCGCCGCCAAACGCAAAGCGGGCGGTGCCGACAATGGCGTCACGGAAGCCCGCAAGCGCCTCACCGAAGCCAAAGACCGTTTCGCCCGCGAGCGCATCAACTACGCAACCGTCCAGGCCAAAGCCAACCTTCCCACGCCCACGCAGTTGGAATCTGCCGTGACGGCTGCCCGGGCGAACGTCACCATGGCGGACGCTCTGCTTGAAAAGACCCGCATCCGCGCCGCCGACGCTGGCACCATCCTCCAGGTCGCGGCCAAAGTCGGCGAAATGGTCGCCCCCGGTTCCGAACAGCCTCTGGCGGTCATCGGCGACATGTCGATTGTCCGCGTCAAAGCCGAAGTCGACGACGGCGACATCGCCAAGCTCAAAGTCGGCCAGAAGGCGTACGTCCGCAGCCTCAACTATCCCGGTCGCGACTTCGAAGGCCGCATCACGACCCTGGCACCAACCCTTGCCGCCGCCCGCATCGGCGGTCGCGGTCCCCGCCGCCTCACCGACGTCGAAGTCCTCGAAGTCACCCTCGAACTTGACGGCAAGGTCCCCCTTCTTCCAGGCATGCGCGTCGACACCTTCATCAAGCGCGACTAACACCCCAACACGCGTGATACGATCCGGAAAAGGCCAGGCCGCTGCCAAGCAGCCCTGGCCTTCTCTCATTCCCCCCATCATCCAAGCCCCCGCAGCTGTCATCCCGGACCACCCCGGACACTTGATCCGGGGGCTAGATCCGGGACCCAGACATGAGCGCCGCAGGCACCGTTACCCCCCACAGCCACAACCGCCGGCTCAACTCAACTCACCAACCTGCTCCGCAACCAAACAAAATAGCCGCACCTCTGTATCGGCAGGAACAGCGATTGCCGCACCCCTGAGCCACAATCTCCCCATAGTCGACACCCAGGGAGAGCGTCATGCAATCGACATCAATCCAGTTAGACCCAACCGACATCCCAACCGTCCCTGCCCAAGCTCTCGAAGCCGTCATGGACCTGATTGTTGAACGCGGCCAAGCCCTCGTCCTGTTCCACGGCGCAAACCCGGTCACACGGCGCGCCATCGAAACCGCCTTCTGGCAAGCCCACACCGGCGACCGCAACACGGGCAACGCGACCCTCATCCGCTTCTGGCACCTCGTCGACGCCATGTCAGCCCGCCGGGTCAAGTCGATGTTTCTGGATCGGGGCTTTGCTGCCCTTGCCCCGCTCGCCGCCGCCGCAGCCAGCCAGCGCCTCAATGTCCATTGGGGCTTCAAACCCCAGCATCTGGTCCAGGCGCTCAGCGCCAGCGACGCAAAACCCGCCGCAGCCTACCCCCACCGCCTCGCCGCCTGATCGACGGCGCGACAAAAAAAGCACCCGAACCAAAAAGAGCGCCAGCCCGTTCAGGCCAGCGCTCTTTTTAGCGTTAAGAAGCACTAACGCGACCTCTTTATTTGCAGCGCACGATATCGACCGGCGCGCGGGTCCACATCATCGTCTGCCCAAACAGCTTGAGCCCCTCATAACCCGTCACCTTCAGCTTGTCCGCCGCCACAAGTTGCAGTTCGACATCGTATTTGCTGTCGGCCTCTGGATCGAAAATCCACCCGCCATCCCAAGTATTTGCGGCTTTCGGCGGCACATTGGCCAGAACCTGAATCCCGCAGCCCTTCGGGTTTGCGCCCGGCTTCAGCCACACGATCTTACCGCACAATTTTCCACCGCAATCGCTGATCTCGACCGCGCCGCGACCGGTATGATCATACCAAACCCCAGCCGGTCCAACCGGTGCCGGTGCCGCTGCAGTTCCATTGGATGCCGGCGCCGCTGAAACAGCGCCGACAGGCTTTCCACCCGCGCCAACCGCTGGTCGTTCGGCACCGTTTGCCCCCAGTGCTGGAAGCATGAGCGCCACAGCGAGACCCCCGGCCCAAACATGCAATGCTTTCATGGTCGTCTCCAAACAACGCTTTCGCGAGGCATAACAGTGAATTATGTCATCGTATAAAGGAATTACCTAACGATCCGTCTTCGAACCCATCAAAGTCGGACGGACCAGAATGTCCATAGCGTATCCAGCGCGAAGTTTTCGCTCGCCGTCGGTAAACGCTGAGAACGCTCTGCCGCGCACAAACCAATCGGAATGCCGGTCCCCAAACGCTTGGGCCGAAAGCCCCGACGTTTGTAGACCGGCATGAAACCTGAACATGCAACGCGATCATGGTCAAAATGGTGCGCTGGTTAGGCAGCTTACCCCATCGCAGCGAGGTTATGCCCGCCGTGCGGCATCTCCCGCGCGCCCGTCTTGGCCCGCGTCCCAGTCAACCCGCGCAGATAGGCCCAGCCGATCCGCCCTGCCTGACGTGCCAGAGCGGCAACCGGCAATCGCGTTTGCGCCATGATCGCCGCAAGCCGCTCGTCGTCGGGCTCAACGGCCGGTTGCCGCAGCGCCAGGGCAGCCACCCGCGCACCCATCGCCAACGTCAAAGCAATGCCGGTCCCGCCATACCCCGTATTCATCACGATCGCGCCAGTCTTGCCGCGCGGCCCCTGCATCCGGCAAATCTCGGGCAGGTCGGTTGCCGTCATGTGGAACTGACCGCCCCACGCCGTATCGATCTCGAACGTCTCGATGCCCGGAAAGCTGCGCTGCATGAGGCCGTTGAGCTTTGCAAGCACATCGCTTGGCACGTGATACCCGCCGCCGCCCGGACGTCCCAGACGCTCGATCCCGCCAAACAGCAGCCGTCCGTCGTGGATGCGGTAGAACACGTACGCCCCGTTCAACTCGACCGTGAACCGCCCGGATTTGCCGATCATCGCCAGGGTCTCTGCCGGGAGCGGCTTCGTGGCGACCATATAGTTCGACACGACCTTTGCCTTGGCCCCACGTGTCATCGCAACGCCGTCCGTATACGCATTCGTGCAAACGACCGCCGTGTCGGCGAGCAGCGTGTGCCCTCCAGCCAGCGTCAGATACGCCCCACGCTCCGTGTCCTCGATCCGCGAAACCTCCACGCCTTCGTAAATCAAAACCCCCAGCGCACGAGCATGCCGTGCCAGCCCCTGCACCAGTCCGAACGGATTGACCGTATGGCAGGCCAACGACAAGCCATCCCGGCCCAGGCGCTCGGGCCCCTTGCGGTGGGCAATCCGCTCGGCCCCTAAGATGCCGCTCAGCGTCTCAAGCCCGATGGCGGTCAATGCGCCGGTGGCTTCAAGCGTCAAAGTCTCTGATTTGATTTCGCTTTCGGGAATGGCAGTCTTGATCCACTCAGCCGTATCGTTGACCAGCGAGCGCAGATATCCCAGCGCCCAGGCATGATCTTCGTTCCGCTCGGCCGAAACGAGCCACACCGGCGCTGCCAGCGGCGAGATCAACCCGCCCGCCCGGCCACTTGCGCCGTACCCGATGTAGGCCGCTTCCAGCACGGTCACCCGAGCGAACGGCGACATTTCCTTCACCCCGATCGCAGTCGACAGTCCAGCCAACCCGCCGCCGACGATCACAACGTCGCAATCCTCAGGTGACCCGCGCTCGGTGGCGACCGTCCGCGCCGTTGCCGTCTGCCAGTAACTTGCCTTCGAAGCCTTAAAAACCCCCCGTGTTTCGATCAATGCCATAACGCGCTCCCAGATGTTAAAGACTGTCTGAGAGGCAAATTAGGCTATCGTCCCAGCGCCCGCTGTTCCTTGAGGAACGGGCGTCGCCGGTCTCGTAAAAAACGCTATTCCAACCCGGCCACATCTTGCAGCCGAACCAGATTGCACTTGATCCCCTGATCGGTCCGCGTGATGGCCCCGCTGTCTTCCAACATCGCCAGCGCCCCATTCACCTTCGGCCGACTTGCCCCGATCAGCAGCCCCAGTTCGCTCTGGCTCATCCCGATCGTCAGCGCGACCGTCCCGGACTTCGGCGCGCCCGGTTGCAGCCGCACCGCCGACAGGAACAGCCGCGCCAGCCGCACTTCGATCGGATGCAGTGCGATCGCCTCAAGCTGCTGATCCGTATCGCGGATCCGCGCACACAAGAACGCGATTACCGCCCGCGACACCGCCGGGTTTTCGCTGATTAACCGGTTCAGCACGCTCTGCGACAGCGTCATGGCCGAAACCTTCGTCACCGCCGTCGCATCCGCACTGCGCGCGCCCCCGTCCAGCGTCGCAATCTCCCCGAACACATGACCCGCCGTCGCATGTGCAAACGATAATTCGCGCCCGTCAACCGACAGGATCGACAACCGCACCCGCCCTTCGACCACTAAAAACACGTCTTTTCCCGGATCACCCCGTTGAAAGATCACCTGACCCGCCGAAAACTCGGCAGGCCGCATCCCCTGCGCGATGGCCGCCAGATCGGGCATCGGCAACGCGGAAAACAATTTGGTCTTGCTCAGATGCGAAACGAGGGTGTCGAGCGGTGTCATCGGCCAATCCTTGACGAGGTCTCGCCCGACCATAAAGTGGTTCCGGGAAAAGTGTGAGCGGTTTTCCCGAAAGAAGCACGACGAAACAAAGAGCTAGGGTCTGTTTTTGATTCAATCAAAGTCGGACAGACACGAGCGCATTTTCCGACCGAAGTGGTCACCGGTTCGGCGAAGAAAATGCGACAAAGCAAATACCTAGAGCGAAGTTCCGATTCCGTAGGATCGGAACTTCGCTCTAGCGCAAACGCGCCGCCAGATCAGCCGCTATTCTCAAGCCCCTTGAGGGACCTGTTCCCCAAGGAACAGGTAAACAATCGGCAAGGCGCTATTGATCTTGTCCCCACCACGGGCTGGACATTCCGTGCACGCCTGCGACCATAATGCCGCATGCCCGACGCGCGTGTCGCACGTGACGTTTAGCCGGGCGGGCATCGGAGCATCGTCATGCGATCTTTCATTCATAAGGCCAGCTTGTTTGCCACGAGCTTGGCCTTCGCCACGCTCGCCAGCGCGTTGGCAAACGCTGCCCCCGGCGACCCGATTGGCCAAGCCATCGCCATCAAGAATGATGTCACGGCAGCTTTTGCCGACGACCGCCGCTTGCTGGCAAAGGACGACCCAGTCCGCCAGGAAGAAGTTATCGAAGTCGGCGTCGACAGCCTCGGCGAGCTGAAATTCAAAGACGACACCTTGCTGGCGCTAGGCCCCGGCTCCCGCATGACGCTCGACAAGTTCGTCTACGATCCCGATAAAACCAACGGATCTATTGTCGTAAACCTCCTCAAAGGCACGTTCCGCTTCATCACCGGCCTTGCTGCAAAGCCGTCCTACCTGATCAAAACGCCATCCGCCTCGATCTCCGTTCGCGGCACCATTTTCGACGTCTATATCAAGCCGGACGGCACAACCTGGCTATTGCTGATCGAGGGTGCGGTCGAAGTCTGCAACACGGATGGAAAATGCCAGGTTCTCGACGAACCGGGCAAAGTCATCGAAGTGAGCGAAAAGCCCCGCAAGGCAAAACGCGCGGGCGGGAGCAATGACGGACCGGGCGGCTGGACCGTTGGAACCCCGGTCAAATGGGCAGCCCTGCCTGGTCGCAAATCGACCCCGATCGAAACCGCGTTCCCGTTCGTCCCGGCTGCCCCCACCTTCGACCCGGCCCCCTGGTACTCGGCCAACGACATCATCATTGGCCGCTTCCCACGCCATCCTCGCCATCCCCCGCGCGGCGACGGTAAGGGCAACGGCAAAGACGAAGGCAAGGGCGACGGCAAAGGCAGAGGCGACGGCCCATCTCCCGGCCGCGACACCGGCACAAAGCCACCCGCCAGCGACAAACCTCCCGTCCTGGTCAACAACGACCGCCCGGTCAAGGTAACGCCACCGCGCGTCCGCGACGACGACCGGCCCACAAAACCCAAGGCGGAACGTACCAGACCCGGCAAACCACCCGTCGTAAAAGTGGTTCGTCAACGCGATAGGACCGATCTGCCAGTCGGGAAATTCAAGCCGCACCGCGACCGCTCTTGGGGCGACAAACCTTTCCGCCGATCCGACGTCGACCGCACGCCAAGGTTCGTCGCACCCCAGTTTGCTCCCAAGGTTTTCGTCGCCAAACCGTCCTTCATCCGTCCAACTCCGATGCCGCGATTCAGCTCCGGTGGCGGGAACTTCGGCGGCGGCGGCCATTTTAGCGGCGGTCACGGCCGCCGCTGATGAAAACAAAACACGCCAAGCTGATTGGCCAAACCCTCAAGCGTGAGCAGCCTTGCCTTTGTGGAACATCCCCACGATCGGCATGACCATTGCCCCCACGACAAGCCCGATCAGACCCGAACAGAACGCATGCACCGCCCATGCGGTGAACCCGCCAAGTGCGCCCACGCTCCGCACCGCAGTGCCTTCGAGATCGTGGATCACGTGCGGCAGCGCCTTCAGCCCGTATTCTTCAAAGCCGTGCAAAATGATCCCGCCGCCGACCCAAACCATGGCCGCCGTCCCGACAAGACCGAGCACCTGCAGAAAAACCGGCATCCCTTGTACGAGCCCGCGACCCACCGCCCGCAGCCAGCCCTGCGATGAACGCGACAACGCAACACCCGCGTCATCCGCCTTCACGATCAGCGCAACGACACCGTAAACCGCGACCGTCAGCACCAAGCCGACAAATCCCAGCACTGCGGCCTTCATCATGAAACTCGCAGACGAGACCGTATGCAGCGTCAGGGCCATGATCTCTGCCGACAGGATGAAATCCGTCGCAATCGCGCCTGCAACCTTTTGATCCTCGAAGGTCTTGGCATCCATGATCTGCGGCGCATCCGTCGCCGCATCCGGCTCATGATGCGCGATCAATTCCCAGACCTTTTCGGTGCCCTCATAACACAGGTACAATCCGCCAATCATCAGCAGCGGTGTGATGAGCCAGGGCGCGAAATAGCTCAGACCGAGCGCGGCTGGCAAAAGGATCAGGAGCTTATTCTTGAGCGATCCGATCGCGATTTTGCCAATGATCGGCAGTTCGCGTTTGGCCGCAAACCCAACGACATAGCGCGGCGTCACAGCCGCATCGTCGATGACAATACCGGCAGCCTTCGTGGTTGCGTTTCCGGCATGAACCACAACGTCGTCGAGCGACGCCGCGGCAACTTTCGCCAATGCGGCGATATCGTCTAAGAGTGCAAGTAATCCCGAAGACACGCAGAGCCCCCCAAATCCATTCAGCCGACGCCCATACATCGAACGTCGGCCGCATCTTCGCAACCCCCGAAACACAAAACGCTAGGGTCCGCCCCGGTTTCCCGCTAAATCCCAGCCACAACCCGCCGCGCGTATGCTGTCCGGGCCTGGACCCAGAACTGAGCGCCGAAGGCACTTTCAATCAACCGACGTGGAACAATGGCCAAAGCACCCAATCCCAACCATCCCGACATTGCCGAAATGAGCTTCGAGCGCGGCCTGAAGGAACTGGAGTCCATCGTCTCCCGCCTCGAACGTGGTGACGTCGAGCTGGAAGAAAGCATCAGCATCTACGAGCGCGGCGAAGCCCTCAAAGAGCACTGCGATCGCCTCCTCAAACAAGCCGAAGCCAAAGTCGAAAAACTCACCTTCGCCCACGATGGCACCCCCAAAGGAACCCAACCGCTGGACGAAGATTAAACGGGCGCAACCACGCAGCAATTGCTGCGCCGCAACAGATGGAGCCGCGCGCCCTCCGGTTTACGCACTCGCAAACCAAGTTTAACTGCGAGTGACCCGCCCTCTTGACCTGGATCAATAAACCACCCCACCCTTGCTTCCGTAGATGATCCCATCGAATGCAAGGCGAGGGCTTCAATGAGCAAGCGTGACAAGACCCCAGATGCTTCCGTTTCGCCCCCCGCGAGCGACACACCTTTGCTCGACACCATCCATTTTCCAGCCGACTTGCGCGCGCTTTCGCCAAAACAGCTACCGCAACTTGCAGCCGAACTCCGCATCGAACTGGTCGACGCCGTCTCCGTGACCGGCGGCCACCTCGGCGCAGGCCTTGGCGTGGCTGATCTTACGATCGCCCTGCACTACATCTTCAACACGCCCGACGATAAGCTGATCTGGGACGTCGGCCACCAGGCCTACCCCCACAAATTGTTGACGGGCCGCCGCGATAAACTCCGCACCCTGCGCCAGCCCGGCGGGCTGTCGGGATTCACCAAACGCTCGGAAAGCGAATACGACCCATTCGGCGCAGGCCACTCGTCGACCTCGATTTCGGCAGGCCTCGGCATGGCGGTCGCGCGCGACTTGTCGGGGGGCACCAATCAGGTCATCGCCGTCATCGGCGACGGCGCCATGAGCGCGGGCATGGCCTATGAAGCCATGAACAATGCAGGCGCAGCCGATGCGCCGTTGATCGTGATCTTGAACGACAACGACATGTCGATCGCACCACCCACCGGCGCTCTGTCGTCCTACCTTGCCCGCATCACATCGAGCGGCACGTACTTCTACGTCCGCGACTTCGCCAAGCAGTTAGCCAAGCATTTGCCCAAAAGCTGGGAGCGCCGCGCCGCCCGCGTCGAAGAATATACCCGCTCGCTCTGGCAGGGTGGCGCGTGGTTTGAAGAGCTTGGCTTCTACTACGTCGGCCCCATCGACGGCCACGATTTCGACCAGCTTTTGCCGGTCCTTAAAAACGTCCGCGACGCCAAGCAAGGCCCCATCCTGGTCCACGTCGTCACCAAGAAAGGCAAAGGCTACGCCCCCGCCGAAGCGGCTGACGACAAGTATCACGGCGTCAATAAATTCAACGTCGTCACCGGCGCACAAGATAAGCCCAAGCCCTCGGCCCCCGCCTACACGAAAGTCTTCGCACAAGCCCTCATCAGCGAAGCCCGCCGCGACGACAAGATCGTCGCCATCAATGCGGCCATGCCCGCCGGTACGGGCCTCGATCTGTTCGGCAAGGAATTCCCCACCCGAACCTTCGATGTGGGCATCGCCGAACAACACGCCGTCACGTTCGCGGCCGGCCTTGCAACCCAAGGCTACAAGCCGTTCGCCGCCATCTACTCGACATTCCTCCAGCGCGCTTACGACCAGATCGTCCACGACGTCGCGATCCAGAAACTCCCGGTTCGCTTTGCCATCGACCGCGCAGGCCTCGTCGGCGCCGACGGCGCAACCCACGCTGGCTCCTTCGATTTGGCCTACCTCGGTTGCCTCCCCAACATGATCGTCATGGCACCTGCCGACGAGGCTGAACTCGTCCACATGGTCGCAACCGCTGCCGCGATCGACGACCGCCCGTCAGCCTTCCGTTACCCGCGCGGCGAAGGCACCGGCGTCGCCATGCCATCGCAAGGCATTCCCTTGGAAATCGGTCGCGGCCGCATCCTCCGCGAAGGCTCGAAGGTAGCCCTGCTGTCGATCGGTACCCGCTTGTCGGAATGCCTGAAAGCCGCCGATCAACTCGCCTCCTTCGGCTTGCCAGCAACTGTCGCAGACGCCCGCTTCATGAAGCCCCTGGATGCAGCCCTTATCCGCCAGCTCGCTCAACACCACGAGGTCCTCATTACAATCGAGGAGGGCTCCATGGGCGGCTTCGGCAGCCACGTCCTGCAATTCCTCGCTGGCGACGGCCTGCTCGATCGCGGCCTCAAAATCCGCACGCTGGTGCTGCCCGACATCTTCATCGACCACGGCAAGCCCGAGGCCATGTACGAAGCCGCAGGCCTCAACACCTCCGGCATCGTCGCGGCAGTCTTCAGCGCCTTGGGCCGCGACGCCCTCACCTCAGAACGCAACGCTTAACGCAACATCGCGGCAGCGATGCTTGCATTTAATTCGCCCGGCACATCCCGCGCGCCGCCGAAAGGGCCGCATCTTTGCTGTCGTAATGCCCAACAATTTCGCCGCCCGGCGCATGGGCTGAAATGAAGGTCATCGCCATACTGCGGCGCTGATCGGCTTCGACCGTGACCGCCGTGAAGAGCGTGTCGGCGCCGCTGCGGGACTTGATCAGTACGTTTTCGCTCCCGCCGTAGCTCGCCGAATGAACTTGGCAATTGGACGGAGCCGACATTCCAGCGGCGCCCGCGCCCGCTTCCGCGACCCGCGTCCCCCCCGTCACACCCGACCGCGGCACCGCCGGACGCGGAGCGGGAGCGACGATCTCCGCGCCCCGCCGCCAAACCGTCGAAACGAGCGCTGTGGCAGGCTTGACCGGCGGCAGTGGTTCAGCCGTTCCCACACCCAACCGGCTGGGAGCCGCAAACGCGGTTCGCGGATAGGGGCCAGCCGTCGGCGCAACCTGGGCCGTCGTGGCGCAATGCGCCCGCCGGAACATCTGCGCGACGGTTTCAATGTTACGCCCATAAGCCCGATCGACCGCCCACCGCCGCGAGAGGTCGCTAAACGTCACCCGGCGACCCAGTTTGCGCGAAATCTCGATGATGTGATGTTGAACCTCACGCGTCCGGGCGGCCACCGGTCGTTCGACCCGCTCACCTGAATACGCAACCAGATGCTGCATATGCGCAAGAACGCCCGTCCGCACGTCGCCGTATTGGTCGCCTGGAACGCCGCCGCCCGTCGCACCGATCCCGGCGAAGTTGTTCTGCGTCTGACCCACATCACCCGAGCTGCCATCGCCACGGCGATACATCAGATAGTTGGTCTCCAAGATCATCTGGAAGAACGCATAGTCCCAGCGCACGAGCGTAGCTTCGCCCAAGTCGCGATAAACCCACGCAATCTTGGAAAACTTCGCTGGCAGCTTCGTGTGTCGCGCCGAAACGAACGCCATCAATCGCTCCGGCGTCACGCAAGCCGGCACACGATTGGCACCCGTTAATCGGATTTCAGGCAACCCGTCGGCATCCCCGGCATGGGCTGCCCCTGCAGCCATCACCGCGCTCGCAGCCATCACCGGCCCGATCAGCCAACGCCGCAACCCAAACCCGAAACGCGACATCACTTTACTCCGCTCAATCCCGCCTGAACCGCCGTGTCCGTGAGATCGGCTCAACCCTCGGGGCAAAGCTCGAATGCCTTGTCGAGAGCACTCGCCTGCGACTTGAATTCGCCGACTTGCTTTCCGCCCGGCGCATACGCCGCGATATAGGCCTCGGCCTCGCGCGCCTCTGTTCCTTCATTGACGTCGAGCACTGTGTACTGCGTCAAATCCTGGGTCGCGGCCTTGATGATGATCGACTTGGCCCCGCCGTAGCTCGCCTGAAACACTTTGCACGGACCGGCAGCAGGCTTCGCGCCTTTCACGGCAGCCCCAACCGATGCCTTCGAAACCGGCGGCGTCTCGGGAGTGACCGTGACTGCGGGGTCAGTTTCGGGCTTAGGCGCATTGAGCAGCGCGAATGCCTTTGGCTCGGCTTTTGCCTCGGGCTTGGGCTCGACGGCGGCAGCTTTAGCCGCAGCACCTGCCCCCAATGCCGAGCGTTGCACCCCGCCCTCCGCGCGTGCGTCGTCGTTGGCTTTTTTAGCAAGCTCCACCCCGGCGGACTTTTCGCCCGCACGACTCGCTGCAACGTTAACGCTCGCCGCTGGCGGCGCGCCAGCTTTCCCAGCCCGAACAGCCGCAACGAGTTCGGGATGCGGATCGGCGCTCTTGCAAGGCCCGTCAGTGAAGTTCTCTGAAACTTGCTGGATTTCGCTCGCATACTTCCGCGCGGGCGGTGCCCACTTCTTGGCCAGCTGCGAAAATGTCATCGGCCCTTTGATGGTCTTCTGCCAAGCCGTCAACACACCCCATTCCTGCACCTTGCGCGTCCGTTCAGCGACCGGGTTGGAAACCGGTTCGCCGCTATACATCGCCAGATGCTCCAAGTGCGCCCGTACGCCCGTCGACACATCGCGGAACGACTCGCCCCGCTCGCCGTTGCCCGTAGCACCCAAGCCCGCGAAGTTGTTCTGGGCAGCTTTAACATCGCCACCGAATTTCAGATTTCCCGTCTCCAGCAGCATCTGGAAGAATGCATAGTCCCAGCGCATGCCGAGGTCTTCGCCGTGGCGCATGTAATCGCTGGCGATGTCGTTGAATCTTGCATCGAGCTTCTCGTTACGCGCCTTGAGAAAGGCCATCAGCCGCCCCGGCGTTGCGCATGACATCACGGCGTTCGACGAACTGGCTTTGATGGCGGGCAGATCGTCCGCCACGGCCGCATGCGTCAGAAAAACGCTGGACAGGACCAACAAACCGGCAGCCGTCGTCACACGAAAATTCATGGCTCACCCTAAAACATACAGCGCGCTCCGCTGACGGAACACGGCCAGTCTTCTTATTCGCTTAACGTTAAAGTTCGGTTAGCCCGTGAGGCGCCGACCCAAAACGCAACGCCAGCCTCATCTCCACCCCAGCAATGGGGCATCAGTTGGATCGGCACGGGGAGGAATTAAGGCGCAGCGCATGCGCGGACGGACCCCACTCCGCCAGCTGTCAGGCTGGCAATAGCGCGGCACGCGCGTCGGCGGCCGTCCGCCGGACTCAAATGCTGACCTCCTCAGGTCAGCACGTGACAAACAAAAATCCGCCAGCCGCCAGGCTAGCAATAGCGCGGCACGCGCGTCGGCGGTTGTCCGCCGGACTCACGTGCTGACCCCTTCAGGTCAGCACGTGACAAACAAAAAGCTCACTCAAAAAGCCAAATGCTGTCCGCCATCGAGCACGATCATCTGTCCCGTTATTGCGGGTGCTTCGAGGATGAAACGAACGGCAGCGGCAATTTCGTCTGGCGTCGACCCGCGTCCCAACAGTGTCGAGGTCCGCTCGGCGTCGAAATCAGCCGCCGACTGATGCACGCTGGCCAAAACCGGCCCCGGCCCGACCGCGTTGACCCGCACCCGTGGCCCCAGCGCCTGCGCAAGCGTTTTCGTCGCCGTCCACAATCCAGCTTTCGAGATCGTGTAGGAGAAGAAGTCGGGCGTCAGACGCAGCACGCGCTGGTCGATGATGTTGATGATGTGCCCGGCCACCCCGTCGGGCAGATGATGGGCCAACGCTTGCGACAGCAGAATTGGCGCACGCAAGTTGATGTCCTGATGCACCGCCCAACTGGCCGACGTCAGCGTTGCCAGCGTGTCGTGCTCAAAAACCGAAGCATTATTGATCAGACACTGCGGCGGCCCCAACCGGTCAACCATCTCCGGGATGATCCCGCGCACCTGTTCGGCGTCGGCCAGATCGGCCCCCAGCGCCACCGCGCGATGCCCTTTGGCCTCGATCTCGGCCACCAGCGCCAACGCCTCGTCGCGAGACCGATGATAGTGAACACCGACATCATATCCACAGTCGGCCAGCGACAAAGCAATCGCCCGCCCGATCCGGCGCGCTGCCCCCGTGATGAGCGCACGATGCGGGATGGGTCTAATATGTGACATTGGCTTGTCATCCAATTTTAAGTGAAGAACCCGGCGGAGCAACCGCAAGCGAAGCAGACGGCACGCCGCTGGTTACGCCAATGAATGCCGTCTCGACCAAAACCTGTGACAATCGCATGACTGGCAAGAGGTCATCATCCAGCGCGACAGGTTGGTCATTAAGCCCGCGGGTCGCGAATGATTAAATAACAAGCAACTGCCGCACGATTCATCACCTTCCACCGCCAAAACAGGTCGCATGGCAACCACCAACTGACCAACTTTTGGTCACATTTTTCAACACGTTGCTGTTCGGATACACCCGTCATGCCACAGCCGCCGGCGAGCCCTTTGGTGCTTGTTGTCCCCGTCAAATTGGCGTTTCTTCAATCCAAGTCATCCTGACGAAACGCCGGTCAATTGTTTTCCGGCCCTACCACTGGGGGTTTTTTACATGGTTTCTCCGATCAAAATCTCGCTCGCAGCGCTTGCTGCCATGGGCTGCCTGTCGTCTGCAGCTCTTGCCAGCGACCCAACCCCGGCTGAAGAAGGTCGTAAGTTCACCTACTCGTTCAACATCGGCGCCACGAGCGACTACGTGTTCCGTGGCGTTTCGCAGAACCGCGAAAATCCAGCCATCCAGGGCGGCATTGATCTCGGCTACGGCATTGCATACTTCGGCCTCTGGGCATCGAACATCGACTTCGGCGAACTCCCCGCTGGCACCAATACCGTCAGCACCGAAATCGACGTTTACGGCGGCATCAAGCCCGTTTGGGGTCCTGCAACGTTTGACCTCGGTGTCATCTACTACGCCTACCCCGGCGCTAATGACAACGGCGGCGCACAGGCTCAAGAACAAGACTACGTTGAATTCAAAGCTGGCGTGAGCGGCCAGTTCATTTCGATGCTCCCAAAACTGACCCTTGGCGGCGTAGTGTTCTACTCTCCTGAATATCAGGGCAAACAGGGCGAAGTGATTACGACTGAAGCAACCGCCGGCTACGAACTGCCAGCAATCGGTATCTTCACCCCAACGATCAGTGCCTTGTACGGGATGCAGTTCGGAGAAGGTGGAAGCACCGTCGGCAAATTCATCCTGGCCAACGGCAAGGATGATCTCGCATACTGGAACGTTGGTATATCGTTGGCCGTCCAAAAGTTCACCTTTGACTTCCGCTACTGGGACACCGACATTTCAAACTCCGGTACCGTCTCGAGCAACCTTTGCAACGGTTCGGCCCTGCAGTGCGACGAGCGCTTTGTGTTCTCGGGCAAGTTCACCTACTGAGGCGTAGATCGTCCGATCTGAATGAAAAAGGGTCCGGTCCGCCGGACCCTTTTTTGTGGCCCAAGTGCCTACAAGCCCACACCATCAACAGCTAGTACGCCGCACCGGCCCGTTTTCCCCAGCAACTCTCGCGCAATATCTTCGCGCGCGCACATCCCCATTCTAGGCTGGCCCGATCAAACCGAATCCTGATCGAGCGCCATGACCATCACGATTACCCTCATGATCATCGCTACGATCGCGATCGCCTCGCTGATCCTGGCGCCCCGGACCGCCGTCCGCCACGTCGTCTACGACGCGGCCCCCGATATGCCGCGCGCATTCGGTCCCGGCATGACATGGATCGCCATAAAATCCGGCGACTATGCGCAGGTCATCGACGCCATCGGCGGTCAAAACCCGGTCGCATCGAACTGGAATTCCGGCATTGGCACCATCTACAACGCCGATTTCGGCACCAATCGGATTTTCGTATCCTCACCGGTCAACGGCTGGGTGTTCGTCGTCGGCAGTTCGCTGCCCCATCCCCAAGGTCCCGCATTCGTAGACAAATGCACGCCGCTTTTGATGCACTTGGGCGAACGCTTCAAGGAGGTGCAATATTTTTCATCACACCCCGACGTCGACCTGTTCGCCTGGGCCAGACTGGCCTCGGGCCGCCTCATCCGTGCCTTTGGCGTCGGCGATGAAGGCGTCATCTGGGATCGTGGCCGCACCACACGCGAAGAGCGCACTCTTGGCCTAAAGTTATTTGAACTGCGCGGCGTCCGTGGCCGCAAAGGCGATGCGGGCGGCGAACTTCTCATGCACCCAACTGAAGAACACGTAATGCGGCTTGCAGGCCAATGGAGCCTGAACCCGACCATGCTCGACACCGCCGAAGGCGGGACAGGTCTGGGCGCCATCTGCGAGGCCCCAGCCGCTTGGCACAGCGAACGAGCCCGAAAATCCGCCTGATGGTCTCAAGACCTCAGATTTCGAAACAAGTATAACTAAACTTGGAGGCAACCTCTGCCTCCAAGTTTTATCGTGCATCAATCAAGCAGCCCGCTTGAGCCGCGGCGCAAACGAGAGTGGTTTGCGAACCGGGAAAGCCAGGATTTCAGCCGTCCGTTTCGGGCGCGTCTCAATAAAGATCTTCGTCGTCGGACGCTTCGCAACCGGGCGCTTGACCTTCGTTGCAAACAAATCCGGTCCACGTTTCTTGACCGGCTTGGCCACAATCACGGGCTTGGGCTTCAAATTCATGCGCGCTTTACCAACCGGCTTGGCCTTGGCGGCACGGCCCTTTTTCCGAACTGGAATTTTCACGACCGGCCGCAACCGCATCGCGAGCCTGAACGTCTTCGTCGAAGCAGGCACTGCCACATTAGCTGAACCCGCATCGGTCCCGTCCAGCAAGACCGGCTCTGCGACGGCAAGAACTTCTTCATGGCTGTCAAAGGCCGCGCGGATCGCCCGCAGTGCCGCATCAACCGCCTCTGCATCTGCAATCGCCTCAGCATTCACCGAAGCGTTTACGTCTTGTATGGTCATCGCACCATGAACGGTCGCGACGACATTCGGCGAACACTCAGGGGCCTGGTCCAAACCCGTTGGGCCGGTCGCCTGCGCAATATTAGAGCCCGTAGGGCGCGCCGCGCGAATTAGGCGCGAAAGTTGCTGAACGAGTTTATCGAGTAACACAGACACTTTGCAAAACCCCTTTTGTTGGCACCTCAACAGTCATCCCCATGACCAAAGGTTCTCATGGCAGGGTTAATGCCGGGATAATCGCCGTCCGGATTCAACACGTTAGAGCAGAAATTATACAGCGTGCACTAAGTTGCAGATCGCTGCGGTGCCTGGTCTCGGCCCTCTGCCTCAATTGGCTTTTTTGCCGCCCGTCAACACTGGCACGCTATTCCCGCCGTCGACCCGTGCCGACCAGCCGCCGACCGCGACCACGCCGACGCCTTCGCCACTGATCAAAGTCGGCACCGGCACCGGGCCAAAATCACCCCGGTCCGCACGGTCGATATTGCGCGACGGATGAAACTTGAACGTATGCCCGTCGCAACTGCGTGGCGCGGCATCGCCCGCCACGACTTTCGCCACCAGCGAACAGGCTAGTGGGGCATTGCTCACGCCAACCGCTCCCGGCTGCCGCTGCTGGTTCTTGGCCAACCACGGCACCGGACGATGCGCCCCTTTACCCTGAGCCTCGGGCCGCGCATGAAACACCGTCTCCGTCATAAAGCTCCAGAACCCAACAAAGTGCCAGCACACGGCGCCAGCCACAAACCCCGCCAGCCCAGCAGCAATCATCCCTTGAGGCGTCGTCGCCCGCGATTTCGATCCGCGCACCCGGCCCGCGACCGGACGTTCTTGGCTGGGCCTCAAAATTGATGGCGGTGTTTGGACTGCAACCCCGCTTACGTCGGCCCCATTCATAATCGCATCCCCCGTGTCGACAACCTAAAGCGTCGCGCTGATTCGCCACCCAAAAGCTTGATCGTCAGCACGCGCGGGAAACAAGCCAAGAGACGGATTGCTCAAAGGCGCAAATGCGCTTGTCCACAGATGGTCGGTTCAGCCCACCGCCGCCCCCCGAAAAACAGCAAAGCGCCCCGGAGCAACAGCAACGGAGCGCTTTGAAAATTATCGGAATGACTTAAAGGTTGCGCGCGTTTGGAATGAGCCTGGGCCGCGGCGTTTGATTGCTCGGGTCCTTGGCTGGCACGTCGCCAACGTTCGTCGCCCGCACCGGCGGCATGTACATTTTCTCAGCCGTACAGAGTTTGCGCTGATCTTCGTTTCGCGAGCAGGCCGTCGGCTGGCCCTCTTTACTGAAGCAAATGCGGATCTCCGACAGCCGGTTGCCCGGCCCGCCGCAATCGACCGCGATCATGTTCGGCTTCAGCCACGGATTGACCTTGCTGAAATCAGCCATCAGTTCGCGCGGCGACACGAATGTGGTCTCGAATGGATTGGTGTACTGCTCGGGAATGCGCACGGCCTGAAACAGCTTTCGCGCCAGATCGTAATACGGTCCCGGCTCCAGCCCTGAGCACGTCCCGTGCTTGCGATACTCGTGAATGACGAGCCGATCGCTCGGCATGATGTCGAGCATCGAATTGATTAGCGGACGGGGCACGAAGGCCCCTCGCCCGCGCACCGGACAGTCTTGCGGCCATCCGCGCGGCGAATACTGCGGCCACAACCCGTGCATCACGAACGAGTAGCGCTTCCCGTCCTGACGGTCGCATTGCGGATCATAGCCTTCACGCCGCGCACCCGCACAATACGAAGGGCTCCACGACATCACGAGCGCGTAATAGTCGAACTGCCCGGCCACGTTGCGCTCGTTGGCCTGCCGCCCCGACCCGTAGGGCCGCTGCGCCACGGCGGCACTGGTAACGGTCACGACCACCGCCAGCGCCAAAAGCCCATTTCGAATAACCGTGCGCAGTTCCATGCAGGAAGTTCCCCAAGAGCGCACCGCTGATCCCGTACGGTCGCGACTCAAATGCAACTGCAAGTTAGCGAATCGTTAACTTCTGGGCAATCGCCAATCGCCCCCCGCACGCGCTTACTTTTGCGCCAGCGCCGCCAGGATCCGGACCCAACTCCGCGCGCCCTTCTTGAAGCTACTGAGGTTATATTTTTCATTTGGCGAATGAATCCGGTCGTCATCGAGCCCGAACCCGATCAGCAGACTGTTCATGCCGAGTGTGTCTTTGAACGACGTCACGATCGGGATCGACGCCCCCGACCCCATCAGCACCGCTGGTCGGCCCCATTCCTCGCTGAGCGCTTGCGCTGCGGCCTGCATCGCCGGATCGGCCGTATCGAACCCGATCGCCGCACTCCCGCGCGGGCCGACGAACGCCACGCTGCAGTCCCCAGGCACCATCGACCGCACGAATTCATGAACCTTATCCAGCACATCGTCCGGGTCCTGCCCCGGCACCAGTCGGCACGTCACCTTCACCGACGCCTTCGACGGAATGACCGTCTTCGAGCCAGCCCCCTGATACCCGCCGGTAATTCCGTTGAACTCCAGCGTCGGCCTGGACCACATCTGCTCCAGCACCGTTTTGCCCTGCTCGCCAGCCGGAACGCTCAGCCCCACCGCGCCCAGGAATGCCGCGCCATGGAACGGCAATGCCTCCCACTGGGCCAGTTGCCCCGGCGATGGCAGCACAACCCCGTCATAAAACCCCGGCACGGCAACCCGTCCCGTTTCGTCGTGCATGGCCCCAACGATCCGGCCAAGCGCCCGGATCGGGTTCATCACCGGCCCGCCGTATAGCCCCGAATGCAGATCGCGCGACGGCCCCGTGATGACGATTTCCGTCCCAGCCAATCCGCGCAACATCGTCGTGATCGCCGGCGTATACTTGTCCCACTGTCCCGTATCGCACACGAGCACGACATCGGCTTTCAACTCGGCCCCGCAGTCTTCAAAGAACTTCGGCAACGATGGCGAACCAGACTCCTCCTCCCCCTCGATCATCACCGAAACCGCAATCGGCAACGCCCCCGCCACCTGCTTCCACGCACGCACGGCTTCCAGAAAGGTCATCAACTGACCTTTGTTGTCTTCCGCCCCGCGCGCAACGATCACCTCACCATTGCCCGGCTCGACCGCCATGCGCGGCTCGAACGGCGGCGTCGTCCAAAGCTCCAGCGGATCGGCTGGCTGCACGTCATAATGGCCGTAAAACAGCACATGCGTCATCCCCGGCGGAACGCTCTCCCGGTCGTGCGCCACCACCATCGGATGCCCCGTCGTCGGTCGCACGGACGTCTTGAACCCGATCTCGTTCAGCGTTCGCGCGCACCAGTCAGCCGCCGCCTGACAGTCCGCTTTATGTGCAGGGTCTGTCGAAATACTCTGAATCGAGAGCAGTTCAAACAACCGCGCCAGCCCGTCCTCCACGTTGCCATCCACAACGCTCAAGACGTCAGGGACCAGTTGGGCAGCAGCAGTCGGGGTCATGATCAGCAATCCTGCAAGGGTGGCGGAGGCACCGATACTGCGCCAACCCGGACCACGCGTCAAAGGACGCGAAATTGCGCCGGTCTTGAGCAAGATCATCCCCATCCAAAGCAAAACAGCTGATCTTGACCCCGCAATTGTAAGGCGTTGGCCTCATTCCAACATCTCAGCCAAGGAACTGTTGCGCCGACAATGCGTTATGGATCCAACGGTAAGCCTAGCTTGCCTGGAGTCGCTAATCGGGATGAACCTAGCCATGTCTAAACTCTTCAAGGTACTCTGCGCAGGCTTGCTTGGTGCATCCATGCTCGCCTCGCCCGTGATCGCAGCACCCGACGGTGGTGGCAAAGGAGGCGGTGGTGGCGGCGGAGGCGCCGCAGCACCATCTGGCGGCGGCGGAGGCGGAGCCAAAGTCGGCGGCGGAGGAGGCGGCGGTGGCGGTAAAGGCGGCGGCGCGGCCGTCGCACCCTCCGGTGGCGGCGGCGCCAAGATCGGCGGCGGAGGCGGTGGCCGCAGAGACGGCGCAGTCGCACCATCTGGCGGCGGCGCGGCCAACCCCAAAGTCATCGGTGCTGGCGAAGGTCGGCGCATTAGCCCAGTTGGTCCCCCACGCGTGCGTGAAGGCGGCGGAGGCGTCCGCGATCGCAAAGTCATTCGTGATCAGCCCAACATCGAGCGCCGTCAAATCGACCGTCGCCGGATCGACCGCAACCAAGTAGAGCGTCGCCACATTGACCGGCGTCGCCACGATGGCGGTCACCGCTGGCAACGTGGGACCCGTTACCTCTGGGGTGGCCTGCCATTCTACTTCTATGACGGTCACTACTACGGCGATTGCGGCTGGCTGAAGCGCCGCGCAGAAGCCACCGGCAGCCGCTATTGGTGGGTTCGCTATCGCCAGTGCCGCGCCGCTGACTAGTCGGCGAACGGCGTCCGTCGGATTAAGTTGAGTTTAACAGGCGCGCTCCGCAATGAGCGCGCCTTGTTCATAGAACGGGCGTAATCGTGCGCCGCTCCCGCCCGCCCTGTTCCAACGGCGCGCATCTTGCTATGCACCGGTGTACTGCACGGCGAACGAAGGCGAAGGTTGAAGCCCATGAAGAAGCCCGCACCGTCGAAACCAACGGCTCAGCCGGTTAAATACGTTTACGTATTCGCCGATGGTAAGGCCGACGGCAACGCGTCCATGCAGGAATTGCTCGGCGGCAAAGGATCAAACCTCGCCGAAATGGCAAACCTGGGCCTTCCCGTCCCGCCCGGCTTCACTATGACCACAGCCGTCTGCAAGGCCTTCTACGACAACGCAAAGCAAATCCCCGCAGTCGTCAGACCCCAGGTTGAAGCGGCATTGGCCCGGATCGGCCATTCCGTCGGGCTGACCTTTGGCGATCCCAAGAACCCGTTGCTCGTTTCGATCCGCTCCGGCGCACAAGACTCGATGCCGGGCATGATGGACACGATCCTGAACCTAGGCCTCAACGACGACACCGTGACCGGCCTTGCCGCACGCTCGGGCGACGAGCGTTTTGCCTACGACAGCTACCGTCGCTTCATTCAGATGTATGCAACCGTTGTCTTGGGCGTAAACCACGGCATCTTCGAAGACATTCTCGATAACTACAAAAACCTCAACGGCTTATCGAGCGACACCGAAGTCGACGCCAGCGCCTGGAAAGACATTATCGCGCTCTACCACAAGGCGATCCTGTCCGAGACCTCAAGCCCCTTCCCGACCGATCTGAACACGCAGTTGTGGGGCGCGATCGCAGCCGTCTTGTCGTCCTGGTCGTCGCCCCGCGCCTTGACCTACCGCCGCCTCCACGACATCAGCGACGACCGCGGCACCGCCGTCACCATCCAGGCAATGGTGTTTGGCAATCTAGGCGAAACCTCCGCGACCGGCGTTGCCTTTACCCGTAATCCGTCGAACGGCGCCCCCGAGTATTACGGCGAATTCCTCATCAACGCCCAGGGCGAAGACGTCGTCGCCGGTATCCGCACGCCCCAGGTCCTCACCGAACGGGGCAAGCGCGAATTAGGATCCAAACGCTCCTCTCTCGAAACCGCTATGCCCAATTCCTACGCGGAATTGACCGGCGTCTTCAAAAAGCTCGAAGCCCATTACCGCGACATGCAGGACATCGAGTTCACGATCCAGCAGGGCAAGCTGTGGATCCTCCAGACGCGCACAGGCAAACGCACCATCGAGGCCGCCCTCCGAATCGCCGTCGACATGACTGCCGATGGCCTCATCTCCCCCGACGAGGCCGTGATGCGCGTCGACCCCTCGGCGCTGAACCACCTCCTCCACCCCACCATCGACCCCACGGCCCAGCGCACCGTTCTCGCGACCGGCTTGCCCGCGTCTCCAGGTGCTGCCTGCGGCGAGATCGTGTTCACCCCCGATGACGCCGAATCCGCCGCAGCCAAGGGCCGCACCGTTGTCCTCGTGCGCGCTGAAACCAGCCCCGAAGACATCCACGGCATGCACGCCGCCGCCGGCATTCTGACCGCGCGCGGCGGCATGACAAGCCACGCCGCCGTTGTCGCCCGTGGCATGGGCCGCCCATGCGTCGTGGGCGCCAGCACGCTGCGCATCGACGCCGCCGCAGGCACCATGACGGCTGGCCGCGAAGTCCTGCGCGCCGGCGACATTATCACCATTGATGGCGGCACCGGCCAGATCCTCAAAGGCGAGGCCAAGATGCGCCATCCCGAGATGTCGGGCGCATTCGGCCAGATGATGACGCTGGCCGACAGCGTCCGCCGTCTTGAAATCCGCGCCAACGCAGATACACCGCGCGACGCAAAGCTCGCCCGCGATTTCGGCGCGCAGGGCATCGGCCTGTGCCGCACCGAACATATGTTCTTCGACCCATCGAAAATCCACGCCATGCGTGAAATGATCTGCGCCGATACGCAGTCGGGCCGCCGCGCAGCACTCGCCAAAATTCTCATTCTCCAGCGTGCCGACTTCGAGCAATTGTTTGAGATCATGCACGGCCTGCCGGTGACGATCCGACTGCTCGACCCCCCGCTCCATGAGTTCCTACCCGAGGGCGAAGCCGAAATCGGCGCCGTCGCAGCCAGCCTTGGCATCACGGCCACGAAACTGCGCGCCCGCATCTCAGACCTCGACGAGGTCAACCCCATGCTTGGCTTCCGCGGCTGCCGTCTGGCTATTCGCTACCCTGAAATCGCCGAAATGCAGACCCGCGCCATTTTGGAAGCCGCAGTCAACACCACCCGCAAAACCGGCAAACCCGTCCACCCCGAGATCATGATCCCCCTGATCGCTTATCGCGCCGAGTTCGACATCCTGCGCAAGGTCATCATCGAAACTGCCGAGGCCATTGCTTCAGCCAATGGCGAACCCGTGCCCTATGAAATCGGCACCATGATCGAACTCCCCCGCGCCTGCCTGCGCGCTGCCGACCTTGTTTCCGGCGACGACGGTGCAGCCTTCGTCTCGTTTGGCACCAACGACCTGACGCAAACATGCCTGGGTTTGTCGCGCGACGATGCAGCCCCCATTCTCAGCAGCTATCAGAGCCACGGCATCCTCGATGCCGACCCGTTCACCTGCATGGATGTCGCGGGCGTCGGCGAATTGGTCGAGATCGGTGTCACGCGTGCCCGTCAAGCCAAACCCGGCATCAAGATCGGCATCTGCGGCGAACACGGCGGCGATCCCAAGTCGATCGGCTTTTTCCACACTGTGGGCCTCGACTACGTCTCCTGCTCGCCGTTCCGCGTGCCCATCGCCCGCCTTGCCGCAGCCCAGGCCGCCATCCGCGCCAAATCCGGTTGACGCCTCTCAACACTGTTACAAAGGCATAACATCTCTTCGCAGTTGGGGCGTTTAATGCGGGCTGCTGTCCAGTTCATCCAGCGTCGGCTGACGCGGACGAGGTCCCCGGTGGGTCGGAAGCAGCAGATAATAAAAAACGATCGGCGGGAAAACGAATGCCCAGCCCATCCAAACGGAATAGTCACGGTTCTTCAATTGAGCGAGGAACCCGGCGATTGCAGCGCCCGAAAGTGCCGCAACGCCCCAAATAACCGAACCCATCAAAAAGCTCATAACCCACCTATTCGATTGCGCCGCAAACACATGCACGCGGACTACCTTATAGATGGAGAGTATGGCGAATGTTGTCCACCCGCACGCAATAACCTATTTTAACCTAACAATAAACTGATGGGCAAAGCCTGGCAGCGAGCGCCACGAACCCTCGTTCGTCACCCCTCATTCTACCGCGTTGCCTTAAACACCCGACCGAGCGGCGTCACAAACACGCCCGTCTTGAGGCACCTTTGATACGGCTTGGTGCAATCCGACTTGTCGTCCCGCATCCCATGACACAGCGTCCGCAGTTGCTCGCACGTCCGCGCCGACGCCTCATCAGCGCTGATAATCATGGCACCAAATATCGCCACCGCTGTCCCAATGCGTTGAAACTTAAACATCGTGTCGATCTCCTGAAAGAATGTCCGCCGTTGCACACCCTGCTACAGTGACGCAAAAAACAACTCGGAGGATCACCCATGCCATCAAGCCGCCTCTACGCCGGAAACCATCGCGCCCTTCAAGACCACTTCGACACCCGCCGCATCGCCGACAAAGTCGAACAACTGGCGATGAAGACAGAACTCGACGAACAGGCGATCGGTTTCATCGGCAGCCGCGACATGTTTTTCCTCTCGACCATCAACGCCCAAGGCCAGCCAACCGTGAGCTATAAGGGCGGCGAACCAGGCTTCGTGCGCGTCCTCGACCCCAACACGATCATCTTCCCCAGCTATGACGGCAACGGCATGTTCCTCTCGATGGGCAACATCGCGCTCACAAGCCTCGTCGGCATGCTCTTCATTGATCTGGAAACCCCATTCCGCATGCGCGTTCAAGGCAGCGCGACCGTCTCCGCCACCGACCCGCTGCTCAAAACCTACAAGGACGCCGAACTCCTCGTCCGCATCAACGTCACGGAAACGTGGATCAACTGCCCGCGCTACGTCCACACCTACAAAAAGGTCGCCCAATCCCGCTACGCGCCGACCGCTGCCAGCGAAACGCCCATGGCCGAATGGAAGCGCGTCGACCTCTTGCAAGCCGATCTCCCAGCCAAAGATGTTGGACAAGCCGAAAAGGCCGGCGGCACCCTCACCATCGACCAGTGGTTCGCCAACGTAGGCCAAGGCAAAGGCTAAAAACGGTCATCCCGGACACGCTTCGCTTTTTGGCGAAGCGCCGATCCGGGACCCAGAAATAGGCGCCGAAGGCGCATCCTTTTCGCTGATTCCCTAGAATCCGCCGCGCCTTGACGCAAATCTCCGGGGTCGCACCCATCAAAATTAAAAAACGCCCAGAAAACCGGGTCCAGGGTCCAAGACCCTGGTCAGGGAGTTTGAGGGGCGGACAGCCCCTCAACGTCGTCCCGCAAACGCAGCGGCCTCACGCGCTCACGCCTCACACCTTTGTATTCGGCACGCTCTTGCCCGCGCCCGCCATCCCCTGTGCCTCGTCCTTCATGGCCCCGTCGGCTGCCAGCAGCTGGCCGACCAACTCGTGGCCCTTCGGCAGCAGCGTCAACGTCGCGCCGCTCGCCATGATCTTCTGCGCTTCCAGCACATCAAACAGCGCCGCCGACACCGCTGGCCGCCGCGAAATCTCCTCCAGCGTCTCGCCCACGATTTGCGGCCGCACGGCGGCTGCCTTTGCAAACTCGACCGCCGCCTGACGCTCCGCCGTCGACGTGATGATCGAAACCTGGTTCGCCCCGTCCTGCCGGATCGCCGATGTCACCTGCCGCAGCCGGTTCACGACCTTACTCTCGATCTGCTGAATCATCGCGTGATCGCGGAAATGCACCTTGCGGATGTAAACCGACCCGAGCCGGTACCCCCATTCATGCGAGCGCGGCGACACTTCGCGCCGCACGGTGTCGCTCATCGCATGACGGTCCGTCATCATCTCGGCTAGCGGCAGGTTCGACAGGCACCGCACGGCGCTGTTCGACACGTTTGCCGCCAGCGATCCGCGCGGATCGGCGTTACGGAACAGGTATGAAATCGGGTCCGAAATGAACATCTCATGCCAGATGCCGATCCCCATCGGCGCACCCTCTTCCGAGTTCACCGGCTGGCTGCGCAGATATTCCTGATCGAGCCGCATATCGAGCACATGGCACGTCCCCAGCCAGTTGACGAAAAAGGCCGCTATCCCGAGCTTTGAGGGCAGGAAATGCAATCCCGGCTCGGTGATCGTCCCCACCACCGACCCAAACAGCACATAAACGTTCGCCTGCCGCTCTTGGACGATGACATAAATTCCAAACAACCGCGCCAGCCACAGCACAACCGGCAACAGGATGGTGCAGGCAACAATGGTTCCAAAGAACCCGGTGAAAAATCCGCCCTGCCCGACCAGTTTGAACAACTGATAAATGATCGCGTCCATCACTTCACCTCGATCAGAATGCGTTGCGCCTTGTCGAGCATTGAAAGCCTCACGTTACGGACATAGGCCGCCAGCGCCCCCGTCCCGCGCGTTTCAAGATCGCCGAGCTGCGCTGCGAGTTTCTTCAACGGCTCGGCTTCCGCCTCAGCCTTGAGCGTTTCGATCTCGACCGCACGCCGGCTCTGCACGATCTTCTGGTCTGCTGCCGCCTGCGCCAGAGAAATGTCCGACGACACGTGGTTGTAGGCCGTATTGATCGCAGCCAACGCGCTTTCGACTTCGCGCGGCGGGTCGATCCCGGTGATCAGCGTATCTTCAAGCACCACCCCATACCGCGCCGCAGCCGACCGGCATTCGACGCCCATGTGCTCGTTCAAATCGCGCAGGTTCTTGCGCAGATCGTTGATCGAGATCCCCATCACGTTGGCGCCTTCCAACGCCAGCGGAGCAACCTGTCCGGGCTCTGCCGCATCGACAACTGGTCGCCGGTCGGGCGCTTCGAAATTCGCAATCCGCTCGCGCAAAACCGAAACGAAATACCCCATTGTGTGGGCGAGGGGATTTTTAATCCCGAACAAATAGGCATATAAATTCCGCTCAGCGACCCGGAACCGCAATTGCCCCGTCAATCCCGTGTTGAGCTGATCTTTCGTGACCGCTTCCAGCAGCGTCCCGTTGCTGTTGGCCGATGGATCTTCCGGATCCCAGCCGATGTTGACCGTCTCGGTCGCAATCGAAACCTTATAGACCCGCTCCCAAGGCCACTTGAAATACGGCCCGCCCGGCTGGATCACGCGCACCTGCGGGTACGAATACCGTTCTTTTTGTCCAGCATTCAGGTGCTCGCTGATGGGGTCGTCCAGCGTCGAAGCCGAGCCGATCCGCTGCGCGCGTCCAAAGCTGGTCTTCACCGCCCGTTCGTTCTGGTTCACGGTATAAAGCCCGCCGACCAGATACTTCGCCAAAAACCAGACAATAAACCCGACCAGGCATCCAAACGCGGTTGTCATGAATTATCCCATCAAACCGAAAATCCGCCGCGCGCAGTGTGCCGCATCGCCGTTAAGAAATTATGGCGAAATGCACAGACTGACAAATTCAATTTGGCCGCTTATTCAAAAAACCAAGATGAAAATTGTTCAAGAATGAAACAAGAAAAGCCAGACAATAGCAGCCGGATTCCCCTCCCCCTTTCGGAGAGGGTTTGGGGCTGGGGGTTTCAAGGCCGGAGAAAAAATGGTGTATTCCATCCCCTCACCTGAAATGCTTACTCAGCTTGAGCCCTTGTGCCTGATAATTCGACCCCAGATCGCGCCCATACAAGAGCTCCGGCACCGCCGTCAACCGCTCATACATCAGCCGCCCGATGATCTGCCCGTGCTCCAGAATAAACGGCACCTTGTGCGAGCGCACTTCGAGCACGATGCGCGATCCCGTGCCCCCAGCTGCCGCATGACCAAACCCCGGGTCCATGAACCCCGCATAGTGCACCCGGAATTCCCCCACCAGCGGATTGAACGGCATCATCTCGGCAGCATGAGTCGGCGGCACATGCACCGCCTCTTTCGACGCCAGAATATAAAACTGATCGGGATCGAGGATCAGCCGCCGCGTTCCGCGCCCAAAGATCGGCTCCCAGAAATCCAAAATCTCGCACGACCCCGGCTTGTCGACGTCGACGACGCCTGAATGCCGCTTGGCCCGATATCCGATGACATCGCTGCCGCCGCACGCCGCAACGGCCGCCAGCGCGCCGCCCGACAGATCGACACTCAGCCCGATCCCATTGGCGATATCGGCCCCCGCGTCCGATGAAACGAGCTTTTCCAGACTGTGCAGCGCCCGCAGCGCCGTATCGTCGTCGCCCGGCTCCCCGCGCCGGAACCGCAATTGCGACAGCCGCGTGCCCTCCCGCACGATGATCGGGAACGACTGCGGACAAACCTCCAGCCAAAGCTGGCCTGAAAAACCCGCCGGAATTTTATCGAATGCCGTAACCCCGTCCGCAATCACGCGCGTGAATACGTCGAGCCGCCCCGTCGAACTCTTCGGGTTCGCAATCGCCGACAGGTCATCGGGCAGCGCCAAACTCTCCAGCAGCGGGATGAGATACACGCACCCCACCTCGAGCACCTTGCCGTCGGGCCCGAACTCGAAATCATGCAGCGACAGGCTCTTGACCTTTTCGGCCACGCGCGTGCCTTCGCCGGGAAGAAAGCTCGCCCGCACCCGCCACGCCCGGTTGCCAAGCCGCAGATCAAGACTTGCAGGCTGCACCTGATCGCTGGCCGCTGGTCGCTCAAGTTTGACCGCCCCCGCTGCAATCAGCCCCCTGATCTCCTGCGACGGCAAAATCCCAGCAGTCGGTGTAGCACTTTGAGCCATGTATCGCGTCTCCTGGACGTAGTACCTCGGTCTTAGGTCATAAGAAGAGAGGGGGTTTGGGGGAACCGTTCCCCCAAGCGGGTTCGGGCGGCAGCCCGTTCGCGCAAGCGAAAATGTTAGGGTCGCAGGTCTACGCCAACGCTCGCTAGACGCCAACCTTCACTTGACGTCAAGATCGCACCGTTAGTACCTGACGCTCCTACTTTCTCGCAAGAGGCACGCGCACATTATGGCCGACCCCAAATTCCCGCCTGCCCCCGACTGGCAACCCGAAACCTTGCTTGTCCACGGTGGCACGTTGCGCTCGGGCTTCGGCGAGTTGTCTGAAGCGATGTTCTTGACCCAAAGCTTCGTTTACGACACCGCCGAGCAGGCTGAACGCCGCTTCAAGGACGAGGAACCCGGCTATATTTATTCGCGCTTCTCCAATCCGACGGTTGCCATGTTCGAGGAGCGCGTTCGCCTGCTGGAAGGGGCCGAAGCCGCCCGCGCCACGGCCACCGGCATGGCCGCCGTCACCGCGTCCTTGATGTGCTACCTCAAGACCGGCGACCACATCGTCGCCTCCCGGGCCTTGTTCGGCTCCTGCCGTTACGTCATCGAAGAACTCTGCCCGCGCTTTGGCATCGCCGCGACATTGATTGACGGTCGCGACCTCGACGCCTGGAAACAGGCGATGCGTCCCAACACCCGGATGGTGTTTTTCGAAACCCCCGCCAACCCCACGCTCGAACTCGTCGACATCAAAGCCGTCTGCCAGATCGCCCACGACCACGGCGCGCTGGCCGTCGTCGACAACGTGTTCGCAACCCCCATGCTCCAGCGCCCGATGGCGCTCGGTGCCGACGTCGTCGTCTACTCCGCGACCAAGCACATGGACGGACAGGGCCGTTGCCTCGGCGGCGCCATTTTGAGTTCGCATCAGTTCATGAAGGACCATCTGGCGGTCTTCCTGCGCCAGACCGGTCCTGCCATCAGCCCGTTCAATGCCTGGGTCATGCTGAAAAGCCTCGAGACCATGCCGCTCCGCGTCCGCGCCCAATGCGAAGGTGCGGCCATTGTCGCGGACGCCTTGACCGCCTCACCCGCAGTCTCTTCAGTGCTCTACCCCGGCCTGCCGAGTTTCCCGCAAAAAGACCTCGTCGCGCGCCAGATGCTGGGCCACGGGCAGGTCGTGACGTTCTTTCTGCACGGCGGCAAACCCGCAGCCTTCCGTTTCCTCAACGCACTAAAGCTCATCAAGATTTCAAACAACCTTGGCGATGCGAAAAGCCTCATCACCCATCCAACGACCACAACCCACCAGCGTCTTACGGATGTCGCCCGCGCCGAACTCGGCATCACCCCCGGGATGCTCCGTCTGTCGGTCGGCCTTGAATCCCCCATCGACTTGCTGGCCGACTTGAATGCCGGCCTCGCCGCCGCCTCTTAGCGACCTTTGACATCCGTGCGCACTGCGGCGTCCTTCACGTTGCAGTGCAGACACGGGACCCAGGTGTCGAGAGCCACGCCCCGTTTACCGCAGCCTGCAGCTCAATTGCCACCCGTGAAACCTCCATCAACGTCGCGCGATCCATCTCATCCCCCGCCGCAAACGCCGCCACGCACGCCCGCTGACCCTTATCCTGCCGCCACAACGCCATCCGCTGGAACGACCCAAACCCCCACCCGCGCAGCACCTTGAAGTTTTCGAGCCGCAAAACGCGCCCCTCACAAAACACCTCAAGCCGTTCTTTCGCGACCCCGCGATGCCCATTCGCCAGATAATGAACGATGCCCGTGCTCCCGTCGCCAAATCGCAGCATCAGGCTCGCCGTGTCCCCGCTGCCATCGCCCGTTGTCAGGGCAGAATGCTCAACAATCGGCGCGCCCGCCAGATGCCGCAGCAGATCAATGAAATGGCACGCCTCACCCACGATCCGCCCGCCGCCCACCTCCCGGTCTCGCGTCCAATGCCCAATCGGCAGCGCCCCGGCATTTACCGTCATGACCATCGCCTTAGGCGCGCGCACCCCCGACAGCAACGCCGCCATGCGCACCACGAGCGGTGCAAACCGCCGGTTGAACCCGACCATCACCCGCAGCTCTTGATGCTGCGCCATCGCCGCCTCGATCTCTGCCAACTCTACCAACGTTAGGCAGAGCGGCTTCTCGACAAACACGTCCTTGCCAGCCTCCAGTGCCGCGATCACGAACCGCGCATGACTGTCATGACGCGTCGCAATCACGACCGCCCCAACGCCCGGATCGGCGATCGCCGCCGCAGCGTCGCTCGAGGCCCGCGCAAAGCCCTGCGCCCGCCCCACCTGCACACTCGACACCCCGCGCGCGGAAACGACCGTGTCGAGCGCCACCCCGGCAGCCTTGAATGCCGGCGCCAAGACGCGCCCCGCATACTGGCCAGCGCCAATAAAGCTCACCGCGCGAAGCCCATCGCGCAACCCCTCCCGCACAAGTGCCGCCCGCGATAGCGCGATTGTCGCCACCCGCAACGCCCCAGGCTCCTGAGGCGGATACGTCAGCACAATCCCCAGCGATGGCGCACCGCCCGCCAGCACCGCGTAGGCCGCCCGCGCATCCCCGATCTGAAACCGGTGCGATACCAGCGGCTCCACATCGACCCGACCGTCGGCCAGCATGTCCAGCACCGCCTCGAAATTCCGCTGCGCCGTCCACCGTACAAAGCCCACCGGATAATCCTGCCCCCCGTCCTCATAGGCCGCATCGTATCGCCCCGGCCCGTAAGCACACGACACCTGAAACGTCAGCTCCTTTTCGTAAAAATCCGCCCGCGACAGCGACAATCCGGTAACCCCGACCAGCACGATTCGCCCACGCTTCCGGCACATCAGGGCAGCCTGATGCACTAGGTCATCACCCGTACTCGACGCCGCGATGAGCACGCCGTCGACGCCTCGCCCGCGCGAAAACGCATATGCCCCCGCCACCGGATCGGCCGCACCTGACACATCGAACGTCTCCGCCCCAAACCGCGCCGCGAGCGCCAGCCGCGCCGGATCGCGATCAATCCCGAACACCCGGCACCCATGCGCCCGCAGCAACTGCACCGCCATCAGCCCGGCCGCACCTAGCCCGGTCACCACAATGGCCTCGCCCAGCGTCGGCGCTAGGAGCCGGATGCCCTGCAAAGCCACCGCCCCGATCACCGTGAACGCCGCCGCCTCGTCGCTGACCCCATCGGGCACCTTCGCCACGAGGTTCACTGGCACGCAAACCACCTCCGCATGCGGCCCGTTCGACGCAACCCGGTCCCCCACCGCGAAACCGGTCACCCCGCACCCCACGGCCAGCACCCGCCCCGCATTGCAATAGCCAAGCGCCAATGGCTGATCGAGCTTGCTCGTCACCGCCTCATAAGTTGCGGCCAGCCCATCGGTCGCGATTTTGCTGAGCACCATCGCAACCTTGTCAGGCTGTTGGCGCGCCTTCTCGATCAGCGACCCTCGCGCAAACTGCACGAGCATCCGCTCCGTCCCAGCCGACACAACCGACCTGAATGTCGCAATCAACACCCGCCCCGGCCCCACCATGGGACACGGCACATCGGTAACGACGGTTTCCCCGCTCCGCAAATTCTGCAACACCTGCTTCATGCCCGCCCCGCGACCCTCAAAAGCAACGCCATCTGCGCGGTAAACTTTTCCCCCGGCGACGGATACGCCGCCGCGAGCCGCACGCGCCCAGCTGCGATCAATCGTGCCCTCTGATCTTGATCGCGCAGGACACTTTGAACCGCCCGCGCGAATGCGCCCGCATCTCGCGGATCGGCATACACAGCCGCATCTGCGCACGCAGCCCGCGCAAACGCCCGATCCGACGTGACCAGCGGCCGCTGCATATGAAACGCTTCCGGGTAAACCGCCGTTGAGATCTCCATCAACGACGGCAGCATCACCACGCACGCTGCCTCATAAGCTGCCGCCAACGCCGGAAGCGAAAGCACCCCCGCCGTCACGACCCGGCAGCCAACGCCACGCCTCGCCGCATCCCGGGCAATCCCCGACCAGTCCGTCGACCCCGCATCAAGCGTCAGCCGGAATTCAAAATCTAATTCCGGCTCAAATTGCGATAGTGCCTGTGCAATCGCTGGAATGATCTCCAGATTTTTGTGCTGATAATACGCCGATGGCACCAGAACAACCCGCCGCCCGGTCTCGATCGTCACGCCAGGCATAAAGTCCATCAAGAGCGGATTGACCCCATTTGCGATAACACTCACCCGCTGCCGCGCAATCCCCAGCCGCGCAATCACCCTCTCAGCCGCAATTTCCGTTTCCACGATCACATGATCCATACGCCGCAACGACCTCGCGCGCAAAATGTCCCAAAAACTGGTGGGTCCGGGAGGCTGTGCCTCCCAGTGGGGTGTGGGGCCAGCCCCACGCGCGACGAAGTCGCGAACACGGCCCCCACCATAGATCATCCGTGGCCGCGCAAACCCGCACACATGCGGCGCGCATGCACGAAAATATGCCGGTCCAAACACCGTGAACACAACGTCTGGCTTGAATGCGCGCTCCGCCCCATGCAGCGCCCGGTTGATCGCCCTGACATCCCGCCACCCGTCTTTGCGCACGAACGACACCCTGTCATCGCCCGCCAAGGTAGCCCCAAGCGCCTCCCGAGTTGGCGCACTCATAACAGCCCGCCAGTCCACGTCCCGTGTCGCCCGCAACCCCACCAGCAGCGCAATCGCCGCCTGTACCCCGCCGCCAGCCGACAGCGGCGTACCATCAATCAAAACTCTCATCGCCGCAAACGCACACTGAGCAGCATCACCGGCCCGAACACGAATAGCCCGTCCGCCAGCACCTGAAAGAAATACCCGCGCGTCTGCATATAAAATCCAAAAAACGCAGGAGCTAATGCCCACCCTGCAATCCGGCAATCCCGCGACAGCCCATGCATCACCCCGGCAAACCGGCTCGCCAATCCGAAATAGGCAAATGCCAGAATAGGAACTCCAAACCATCCGAACTGATACAGCATTTCAACATGCTGGGGCGCGGCAATTCCCGCCTGATTGGCATAGGGCGAGGTCATTCCGTCGGTAAAGTGGGTTAAATACAAAGCCACCGGCTTATCTGGCCACAAAAACGTCGGCACAAGTCGCGCGAACCCGACCACCCACGGCTCAAACCAAACCCATTCTACCAATGGGTGATCGGCGGCATAATTCAGGACATACACAATACCGAATTCCCCACCGAACGACGACAACAGCCGCTCTAGGGTCAAATCGCCCACGCCACTCAAGTCAACGCCTTGTCCATAGCGTCGGATCGCCCCGATCCCGTTGGCCGCCACCATCGCCCCAAACACCAAAGCCGCCACCGCGACGACGCCGATCCGCCACCCGCCCATGACGGCAAACGCTGTCCCCGCCGCCGCCAACAGCACCATGATCCGCCAGCGGAACCCGACCTGCAAAAACACCGCCAGCACAACGGCCAGCAACACAAGCGACCGCCCGCTGAACCGATCCCGCACCAGCGCCAGCAGCGTGAGCGGGATCATCAGCGTGTAGGCTTGCGCAACGAACGCGAACCGCGCATTCCCCTCGTTAAACGCCAAAACGTAATCCTCGCGCCCCAGCACATTGAGCCGCCCCGTCGCGACCAGAACCCCAACCCCTGCAATCGCCACAATCCACAGCACCCGATACATGAGCGACGCAAACGCACCGTCGTCGTCGCGCACCATCGCAGGGTCGGTCGCAAGCGTCTGCCGGTTGGCCACAAAAGCCACCCCCGCACCGGCAAGATAGAGCGCCGCCACCAGATGGGTAGTCTCCAGGCTCGTGATGTACAGCCCCAAGAAGCCCGGGTCGCCAGCGGCCAGTGCCAAAGCTGGCATGACATAGAAATACACAAGGCTCGTCAGCGCCGTCACACACGGCAACGAGACAGCACCTGCGGGCAGCCGCTGCCCCCACGCGAAAATCGCCACCAACGGCACGAGCGTCAACACACTGACTACCGACGGCGCACCCTCAAAACTCACGGCGCAGTCCTTCCCCGGTCAGCCCCGCAATCAACGCCACGAACGCCGCTCCGCACGCCGCCTCGCTGTACCGCTCAGCGGTTGTCAGCGCCGCCGCAGACATCGCAGCCCGACGCGCCCGATCGGCGACAATCGAACCGACGGCCTCGGCAATTCCCGCACTGTCGCGTTCCGCCACGATGAGCCCGTCGACGCCATTCGTCACCACCGATCCACTCGCCGCAGTCGTCACCACCGGCACCCCGTGCGCCAGTGCCTCAAAGATCGCAACCGCCGACCCTTCGGCCAGCGACGGCAAACAAAACACATCCGCTCGCGCGAATTCAGCAGCCATCGCCCCCGCGTCAAGAACCCCCGCAAAGGTGACATCCCGCGTTGCGCGCAATTCCCTGACCCGCCGCGATACCGCCCCCGCCACCACAACCTCGACCCCCGGCATCCGCGCTTTGAGCGCCGTTGCTGCCGCTGCGAGATACGGCATCCCCTTGCGCAATCCGCCCTCCCCCGCAAACAGCACGCGCCCTGCCGTTGGCCGCACGTCGCAAGCAGGCATCACCCGGCCACTGACCCCATACGGCACCACCCGTGCCCGCCCGGCGACGAACCCCGGCACACACGCTAAATCCCGCGCCACCGCCGCCGACGGACACAGATAAATGTCCGACAGCGCGAGCAACGCGCCGATCCGCGCCCGATAGCGCCCAATCGCGGCCAGCGACGGTGGCCTCTCATGCCAGTCTGGCCATCGCGCATATTCGTCCCGCACGATCTCAAGATACTGCGGCGTCACCACGAAATCGGTCACGATCAAAGCGCCCCGTGCCCTCGCTGCATCCAGCAGCGCCCCGCCATTCCCCTGCGTGGAAACCACCACCCGAACGCCATCCAGCACGTGCGGTCCATGCACCCGTGCAAACACCTCGTCGATCAACGCATACGCGCGCTCGGCATCCACCACCCGTTTGAGCCCGCCTGCCAGCGTCGGCCAGTACGACGAGATCACCCGCTCACGCGCAACCCCAGCAACCGTCCGCCGCGCCAACCCCCGCCGACCCAACCCTACCCGCTCAGCCGCCCGCCGAAGGAGGCTTTCATCTCCCGCAACCCACGCCGCATCCGTTACCAATGCCGACAGCATCCCAGCCGCTTCCAGCTGCCGCGCCGCCACATAATTCCGACGCGCACCCATCTGCATCACCAGCACCGATCTCATGGCTTGCTGTCGTCCAACCGCACCGCCCGCACCTCGACTTGAAACCATCGCCGGTCGATCCGTCCCCAGACCCGGCAGACCGCATCAAACACCGGTCGCCCCAGCAACGCTAACCCACGCGCGATCCGGGGCGGAAACTTATGAACATGCGCCCGCGAAACCTCGACCTCGAACCCTGCAGCCGACACCAGATTGCCAATGCTTTGCGGGCTCCATGAATACAGATGCCGGTTGATGTCGCCGGCATCGTAGCGCCAGCCGATGCCCTCGCACGGCACCACCAGGTGCATCCGCCCGCCGTCCCGCAGCAACGCCCGAAGCGCGACCAACTCTCGATAGGGCTCCAGCGCATGTTCGAGCGCGTTGTCCGACACGACGACGTCAATCGACCCCGGCCCCAACGCTGCCAGCGCATCGCCAACGTTCGCAAACACGGTTACGCCGCGAGCGGCCGCTGCCTCCCGCGCCGCCGCATTCGGCTCGACACCATAACGGGCCGCGCACGCCAGATGCGCCAGCAGATACCCGCCCCCGCACCCAAAATCGAGCACCCGGTCACCCGCTGAAACGCCGGACCCAAACAACCCCGCAGCCGACCACCCGCCCAATGCGCCCGACCGCTTCTGCCAGTCAAAGTACGCCGCGTCGTAGTGAGCTTTGGGATCGGCCCCCGCCCTGCTTGCGAACACGGCCAATTGCGGCGCACTCATCACATCGTCTCCGCCACCCGGCCCCATCCGCCGCCACGCCAATGCCGAAAACGTACGCGCGATCACCGGCCCATCATCCAGCAGCGTATACGAATAGTACACCCCGTCGCCCGCGCTGACATGATACCCGCGCCCGCCCGTCCGCACCCAATCGAACGCCCGCCAAAGTCCCGCTGCCCGCAACCCCCGCCTCATCATCCGCGCAGCAAACCCGCCCTGGCCGAGGTTATTTGAATCTGAAATAAAAACGCCACACCGCGCCACCCGGCACATCTCGGCCACCATCCGCCGATGATCCCGCACATGATGCAGCACCCCGAACGCGCACACGACATCGAACGCACCGTCGCCATAAGCCAGCGCCAGCCCGTCGCCCGCAACCAGCTCCGCCTCGCTCAACCCGTTCGCATATCCAACGGCCCGCAGCGCCGCGACCGGTTCGACGCCGATCACCTCGACACCTGGAATGGACCGTAACGCGATAACGGCACGCCCCGTCCCAGCCCCCACATCGAGCACACGCCTGTATCCGCGCTCAGTAATCAATGCCGCAAGCCAGTCGAGCGCGCGACCGTGCGCATCGCCGTCGCACACCTGCGCCGCATCATAGGCATCAGCCGTCCGCGCGTAGTACGCTGCCTGGATCGCGGCTGCCTCGCGCCCATTCATGCCCTGTCTCTATCGGTAAACCCCGCCACGAGATCGCAAACCTCCCGCGCAAACCGGACCGGCCCGAATGCGGCCGCCAGGCCCCGCGACTGCGCCTCGGCCCGCGCCAGCCGGTCGTCGTCAAACGCTGCCGCCGCCTGTAACGCCGCCACCAGTTGATCCTCATCCCCCGCACGAAACTGCACGCAATTAGCCCCGCTCGCCAGATCGTCGCCACTCCCGATCCGGTCACTCAAAACCAAGCCACACCCAGCCAGCGCCGCCTCGTGAACCACAACCCCCCAGGCCTCCGCTCGCGACTGCAACACGAGAAACCGCGCCTCATGGTACCGCTCCGCTAAGTCCTCCGCCTGCATAAAATCTTCAACCACGATGCGCGGATGGGCCGGGATCAAGTTCCTTTGCGCCCCGCTCCCCACGATCCGCAGGCTCCACTCGGGCAGCCTATCACTGAACCGGATGAACGCCCGGGCAAGCCCCAGCACATCCTTGCGCGCAATGAACTGCCCCACGAACAGCATCGTCTTGCCCCGCGACGCCAGCGGCGGCCCGCCACCGAACACCGCGCCATCCGCCCCCAACATCCCCATCCGCACAAAGCGTTCGTCCATCCCGAACGCCGCCATCAGCCGCACGCCCTGCCGCCCCGGCACGATCATCGCATCAAACCGGCGTCGATGCAGCGCCCGGAACGCAACCCGCCCCAGCACCCGTTGCCGCAAATCGCCTCGCCAATTCGCATCCGATAACCCGATGACCCGCCCGCCATGCGCGCGCACCTCGTCCCCGAGCGCGTTGAAAGCCGCATACCCCCACCCCGACTGCACGAACACATCCGGCACTAGTTGTCCCAGCCCGCGCCACGTCACGGGTCTGCGAGCATCAACCCAATCGATACGACACCCCAGCACCTGCTCTTGCCCCACGACCGGCACGGCCGCCCGCGACCCGACCACCACACAGTCCCGCCCGATCGTAGCGATCGCCGTCCGAATTTCCCGCGCCGCATAGTCCGGCAATCCGTGCCATGAAAACGCGATGCGCGGCTCAGCCCTCATGGCTTCATCGCCTGCATCGCCAGCTCGGGCCCACCGTCGTGAAAGAACCGCCCGCGATCCTCGACCCTGGCAAACATGGGGTCCCCGCTGTCGCCGAACGCACACCGCCGGATACCGCAAAACCCAGCCTCACCCAACACCGCCCCCATCGACACCTCGTCATACATCCAGCGATGCCCTGAAAGCCCCAACGCGGCCCGCGTCCGCCCGCCAAGCCCCCGGGCACGCGCCGCCCCCGCCATATTCAATGATCGCATAAACGCATCCGCATCGCCCTCGCGCCGATACCGCTCAGCCCGCGCCGCAAGATCCGGCACGATGAGCCGCAAAATCCCGCCCGCCCGCAACATGCGATACATCTCGGCCAAAGCGACCGGCACATCCGCGCGGCTCAAGTGCTCCAGCACATGACTGGCATAAACGCCATCAGCAGTTCCGGTCCCAACCGGCAACGCCGCCCGCACATCCCCGAACTCGGCATTGTCAGGAAACAACCGCCCCGTCGTCAGCGCCAGCACGCTACCAATCCCCACCATCCGCTCCACACGCAGGCGTGGCGACGCATCGAAATTGCGCCATCCCTCTGGCGCACACAAGCCGCACCCCACCTGCACATACAGCCCTGCCCCTACCAAAAGTCCCTCCACGCAAAGTCACAAAAACGGGTGGGTCCGGGAGGCGTGTCGCGTTATTCCGCCCGCAGAGCAAGGGAGCAACGCGACCCGTCGCTGGTGCGCCGCCCCGCCGGAGCGCCACAGCGCGTGAGGCCTATCATGCCGCCACCAAAGGTGGCAGGGAGCAAAGCGACCTGCGCGCCGTCGCGCGCCCCGCCGGAGCGGCCCGAGTGCAGCGAGGAGCAGCCGCGTGAGGCATATCAAGCGGCCTTCTTTGCTGCAGCCGCCGCCAGGGTCGCCAACCGCTGTGCGAGGTCGCGCACGCCCTTAAGCCGCGCTTCTGGCATGTCCCAATCGCCCCGGAACACGACCTTCTGGTCGGGCTGGATTTTCACCGCCCCGCGCGATTTGGCGACCAGATCGACAAGCCCAGGCGAGTTTGGGAACGTCTTCTTGTGGAACGCAATCACCGCCCCCTTGGTACCCGCATCCAGCTGACCGATATGCGCGGTCCGGCACAAAGCCTTGATCTCCATGACGTCCATCAGATGCGTGACTTCCTCCGGCAGCGGCCCGAACCGGTCGACCAACTCGGCCGCAAAATCGTCGATCTCCGCCCGCGTCTCCAGCCCCGACAATCGCCGGTACAGCGTCAACCGCAACGGCAGATCGGCCACATACGTATCCGGGATCAGAACCGACGTCCCGATCGAGATCTGCGGGCTCCAGGTATCGCCGTCGTTGAAATCGCCGCCCTTGAGCTTCGACACCGCATCTTCCAGCATCGACTGATAAAGCTCGAATCCAACTTCGCGAATATGCCCCGACTGCTCCTCGCCCAGCAGATTGCCCCCGCCGCGAATATCCAGATCGTGACTGGCCAGCGAGAATCCAGCGCCCAATTGATCGAGCGAATGCAGCACCTTGAGCCGCTTATCCGCCCCCTCGGTGAGCGTCTTGTTCGCCGGCGTCGTGAAGTACGCGTACGCGCGGATCTTCGACCGCCCGACCCGCCCGCGCAACTGATACAGCTGCGCCAACCCGAACATATCCGCCCGGTGCACGATCAGCGTGTTGGCGTTGGGCACGTCCAGCCCCGACTCCACAATCGCCGTCGACAGCAGCACATCATAGCGGCCCTCATAAAAGCCGGTCATGATGTCTTCAAGCTCGGTCGGCGGCAATTGCCCATGCGCCCGCGCAATCCGAAGCTCGGGTGCCGCCTCGGCTAAAAACTCCGCCACCTCGTCAAGATCGGCCAATCGCGGACACACATAATACGTCTGCCCGCCGCGATACCTCTCGCGCCGCAGAGCCTCCTTCAAAATCACCGGATCGAACGGCGAGATGTACGTCCGCACCGCCAGCCGGTCGACCGGCGGCGTGGTGATCAGCGACAACTCGCGCACACCTGTCAAAGCGAGTTGCAGCGTGCGCGGTATCGGCGTCGCCGTCAGCGTCAGTACATGCACATCCTCGCGCAGCTTTTTCAGCCGCTCCTTGTGCCCGACACCGAAGTGCTGCTCCTCGTCGATGATAAGCATCCCCAGCCGCTTGAAATCGACGCCCTTGGCGAGCAGCGCATGTGTGCCGATGACAATATCGAGCGTCCCGTCCGCCATCCCGGCTTTGACCTCTGCCAACTCCTTCGCCGGCACCAGCCGCGAGGCCTGCGCGACCTTGATCGGCAAACCGGCAAACCGGTTGGCAAACGAGCGGTAATGCTGGCGAGCCAGCAGCGTCGTCGGCACCACGACGGCCACCTGAAACCCGTTCATCGCCCCCGCAAACGCCGCCCGCATGGCAACTTCGGTCTTGCCGAACCCGACGTCGCCGCACACCAGCCGGTCCATCGGCTTGCCCGATGCCAAATCCTCAAACACCGCCTCGATCGACGACAATTGGTCCTCGGTCTCTTCGTACGGGAACCGGGCCACGAACTCCTCGTAGGCCTGCGCTGGCGGCAAGATCACCGGCGCTTCCTTCAGCTGCCGCATCGCCGCAACCTTGATCAGTTCGGCTGCCATCTCCTGCAACCGTTGCTTCAGCCGTGCCTTGCGCGACTGCCATGCCGCCCCGCCCAGCCGGTCAAGCTGGCTATCCGAGCCATCCGACCCATACCGCGACAACAGTTCGATGTTCTCGACGGGAAGGAACAGCTTGTCCCCGCCCGCGTAATGCAGCTCGACGCAATCGTGCGCCGCCCCCAGCGCCGTGATGGTCTTTAGCCCCTGGAACCGCCCGATCCCGTGATCGGCGTGCACGACCAGATCGCCCACCGACATGCTGGAGGCTTCGGTCAAGACGTCCGACGCCTTGCGCGCTTTCCGGCGCGGCCGAACCATGCGGTCGCCCAGAATATCCTGCTCGCCGATGATGACGATTTCCGGCGTCTCAAACCCCTGCTCCAGCCCGAGCACGGCCAGCGCCGTCACGTCCCCCGGCAAGGCAAGCGCCTCCGTGTAGCTCTCGACCTTGTGGATTTTCTTTAAGCCGTGATCGGCCAGCAGGCTCGAAAGCCGTTCGCGCGCCCCTTGCGTCCAGCCTGCAACGATCACCCGGCGATGATCGGCCTGCAACAGGCGGATGTGGGAATTGACCGCATCGAACACGTTCAGGTCGGGGTTCTGCCGCTCCAGCGCAAACGTCCGCCCGTGCTTGCCCCGCCACGTGCGCACATTCGGCGCTGGATCGAGTTCGAACGGCGACAGCCGCAACACGGAATGCCCCGCGAGCGCCTTGGCCCACGCCGCACCATCCAAAAACATCTGCTCCGGCGGCACCGGCTTATAGGGCGGCGCGCCGAAGTTCGCCTGCTCCATGGCATCCACGCGCGCCTCGTAATGCTCGCGGATCTGCACAAACCGTTCGGCAATCGCCTGATCGCTCAAATGGTCGAACGACACCGGCACGCCCGGCAGAAAATCAAACAACGTCTCGAGGTTTTCATGAAACAGCGGCAGCCAGTGCTCCATGCCCTGATACCGCCCCCCCGCCGATACCGCCTCATACAGCGGATCTTCGCTTGAAGCGGACCCGCCAAACAGCGCGATGTAGCGCGCGCGAAACAACGCCGTGGGCGTGTCGCCAAATGCCACCTCGCTGATTGGCATCAGCACGAACTTCTGCAACGGCTTTGTGGTGCGCTGTGTCTCCGCATCGAAAGACTTGATGCTCTCCAGCGTATCGCCAAAGAAATCGAGCCGGATCGGCGATGTCCGCCCTGGCGGATACAGATCGACGATCCCGCCCCGCACAGCGAATTCGCCCGGTTCGATCACCTGCCCCACGCGCACGAACCCCGACAGCGTCAATCGCTTGGCCAACCGGTTGAGGTCCATCCGCTGGCCCGGCGCAATCGGCTTGAGCGCGTCCCGCACGAAGGCGCGCGGCGCAACCCGTTGCAGCACCGAATTGACCGTGGTGAGCACGATCGTCGGTTCTTTGCGCGACGACAGCGTCAGCCGGGCGAGTGCCGTTATCCGCTTAGCCACGATCTCGGTATTGGGTCCGACCCGGTCATACGGCACCGTATCCCAGGCCGGAAACGAAACGACCTTGGTTTTGGGCGCAAAGAACGCCAGCGCCGTCTCCAACGCATCGACCCGCCGGTCGTCACGCGCGACATGCACGACCAAACCCGCCTTGGCCCCGTCCGCGCTCTCCTCAACTAGCCGCGCCAGCACCAGCGCGTCGAGCCCCTCGGGTGCCCCCGACAAAATCACATCGTTCCAGCTCTGCACAGGCGTTGTCATGATCGTGCCAGCGTCCTTACTTCCAACATCTCAAGTTCGTCTGCAGCAGGCCGGGACCCAAGCAACCATTCGTTCGGCACAATCTCACAACCCATGAAACGTCCGCACGTCGGCCACCAGCGGCGCGAATGCGGCAGGCTCCACCGGCTCGCCGTTCAGCACCCACTTCTGCAAATCGGGATCGGGCAGCGCTAGGAACAGCTCGAACTGAGCCAGTGCCGGATCAACGAGTGTTGGCAGCATCGCCGCCGCATACCCCCCGATCATAATGTCCATTTCCTTCGTTCCACGATGAGCCGCACGGTACGCAGCGCGACGGCGGCGCAGATCAAGTTCGGTCGGCTTGTTATCGTTCATCACGGCCCCATCGGCAGAAAAACGCAAAGCGCGGGATGGCAGTTCTGCCACCCCGTCGCGGACGCTGTTTATAGGAAACCCGTGCCTGCGCCGCCAGAGCTATTGCGCGCCCTGCGCCAAACGGCCTGTCGACGCTCAAAATCTCGGCGGCTTGCAGCCTTGCATCCGGCACGCCTTGGTGTTCCAGGCGACGAACTGCGCCCGCGTGCACGCAGGCACCAGCAGCTTAAACCCCTTCGCCACAGGTTTCGCGCTCAGTTTATGCAAATCCTTCTCGCACATATGCGTTGAAGCGATGAACCGCTTCGGCTTCCCCTTGCAAACGCACGACCACGGTTGCCCGGCCTCCGCGACCGGCACAAACATCATCATCGCCCCCACCGCCAGCATCACCACCAGACCGATCTTCATGACGCCACACTCCTCAAGGATTGCTCAGTTCACGACAACATAACCCAACTGTAATTCCCGAAACAGCAGGGGGTTGGGGGTATGCAACATCCCCTCGACGAAGGCCATGGGTGCCCAAGCGGGCAAAGGCGCAGCCGGTCGCGCCAAAGCGGGCGATAGCCCAACATGTCCACCGCCAGTTGCGGGCGCCCCCGCCGCCCGCGTACATCTAACAGCAAAAAATCACGCTGACCCGACAAGAAAGCCCCCCTCCCCCCATGCGGCCCTTCGAACTGACACCACTGTTTGCCTCAGCAGAAGCCCTGAATGGCGTCGGCCCGCGCGTGGTGCAGCTATTGAAGAAGGCCCTTGCCCTGCCACCGGGCGTCGCCGACCCGCGCGTTCTCGACCTGCTCTGGCATATGCCCACCGGCGTCATCGACCGCCGCGCCCAGCCAACCGTCGCCGACGCACTCCCCGGCACCATCGCAACCCTTGAAGTGCGCGTGCTCAAACACAAACCAAGCCCGCGCGGCAACACCAAAGCCCCCTACAAAGTCCAGTGCGAAGACGACACCGGCCGTCTCGACCTGATCTTTTTCCGCGCCCACGCTGGCTTCATCCAGGACAATCTCCCCGAAGGCGAAACCCGCTTCGTCTCGGGCCGCGTCGAGCGGTTCGGCGAAACCCTCCAGATGGTCCACCCCGACTACATCGTCAGCCCGCAATCGCGCGGCGATCTGCCTTTGCTTGAACCGGTTTACCCGCTGACCGCTGGCCTATCGAACAAGCTGCTGACCAAAGCCGCCCGCCAGGCCGTCGACCTCGTCCCGCGCCTGCCCGAATGGCAAAACGCCGCCTTCCTGGCCGCCAAAGGCTGGCCCGATTTCGCCTCCGCCGTTCTGCGCCTCCACCGCGTCGTCGATTCAGCCGACATCTCCCCCGGCAGCCCGCCCTGGCAACGCCTCGCCTACGACGAACTACTCGCCAGCCAGTTGGCCCTCCTGATAATGCGCACCCAAAAGCGCCAGCTCGCTGGCCGCAACATCCAGGGCGATGGCCGCATCCGCGCAGCCCTCATCAAAGCCCTGCCCTTCAAGCTAACCGGCTCCCAGGTCCAAGCCTTGGCCGAAATCGACGCCGACCTCGCAACCGATCAGCGCATGCAGCGCCTGCTGCAAGGCGACGTCGGCTCGGGTAAAACCATCGTCGCGCTGATGGCCATGGCCAACGCCGTCGAGACGGGCGCACAAGCAGCCCTCATGGCCCCCACCGAAGTCCTTGCCCGCCAGCACGCCGAAGGCATGTTCCCCCTCGCCGAAAAGGCCGGCCTCCGCTTAGGGCTGCTGACGGGCCGCGAGAAAGGCCGCCCCCGCCGCGAATTGCTCGAACGCCTGAAATCGGGCGAACTCGACATCCTGATCGGGACCCACGCCCTGTTCACGCCCGACGTGGAGTTTCACGATTTAGCCCTTGTCATCATCGACGAACAGCACCGCTTCGGCGTCCACCAGCGCATGGCCTTGCAGGAAAAGGGCAACGGCGGCGTCAACGTGTTGGCGATGACCGCAACGCCTATTCCGCGCACTCTGCTCATGACCCAGTACGGCGACTTGGAAGTCTCAAAGCTCACCGAAAAACCGGCCGGCCGCAAACCGATCAAGACCACGTCTCCGCCGATTGCCCGCCTCGAAGACGTCGTCGACGGCTTGCGCCGCGCAGTCGCCCAAGGCGCGCAAATCTACTGGGTCTGCCCGCTGATCGAAACCTCCGACGTGTCCGATCTCGCTGCAGCCGAGGCCCGCCACGCCCACCTCACCCAGGTGCTCGGACCCGTCGTCGGCCTGCTCCATGGCGGCATGAAAGGCCCCGACAAAGACGCCGTCATGGCCGAGTTTTCCTCTGGCCGCCTCCAGATCCTCGTGGCAACCACTGTCATCGAAGTCGGCGTCAACGTGCCCAACGCCACCATCATGGTCATCGAGCACGCCGAACGCTTCGGCCTAGCCCAACTCCATCAGCTCCGTGGCCGCGTCGGCCGCAGCGACCGCCAAAGCTACTGCCTGTTGCTCCACGACGAACCCTTGGGCAAAACCGCCAGCGAACGCCTGCGCATGATGACCGGGTCGGAAGACGGCTTTCTCATCGCCGAAAAAGACCTGGAACTGCGCGGCGGCGGCGAGGTCATGGGCGCGCGCCAATCCGGCGACGAAGGCTTCCGCATTGCAGGCGTCCCTGGCCTCGTCGACCTCCTCCAGGCCGCCCGCGACGACGCCCACCTGATCCTGTCCCAAGACCCCGATCTGTCCACCCCACGCGGCCAAGCCCTCCGCTGGCTCCTCTACCTCTTCGAACGCGACGAAGCCGTCAAACTGTTCCGGGCGGCGTAACCCAAGCCCGTAGGGTGCAATAGCGCAGCGTATTGCACCAACTCCCCCGTCGTATCGGCACAACCCGCCACCCCCTGTCCTCCCGGACAACCCCGGACAGTTGATCCGGGGGCAGATCCGGGACCCAGCATTGAGCGCCGCAGGCAACGTCAGCATCGGCTCAAGCATCGCGCACACGATCCAACGCCCCCGCTATCCACTCGCCGACTGGATGAGCTGCCCCCTTGCAGCCTAACCCAACAACTCACCTCAAAAACGTCGCCCCTGTTCCTCCTGGCACAGCGCCAGCCGTAGGGTTCCCCCATTCTCCCCTCAACCCCGGCCACAACGGCACGGGATCAACACCGGGAGACATCCAATGACGCAAGCATCCAAAGCCCTCTACGCCATCCTCGCCGCAGCCATTTTCGCAGCCTCCCTCGCGGCCCCCGCCAACGCTGCCATCATCTGCGACGAAGACGAGTGCAAGCCCGCGATCATCCTGCCCGGCCCACTCCGCCCTATCCTGATCGACGACGATTGCGACTGCGATGATTGATCCGCACGGCTGGCGGACACTACCCCGCCAGCCCCCGCCCCGCGAAAAACCATAGGGTGCAATAGCGCAGCGTAGTGCACCAACTGCCCCACCAGCGGCGCAATACGCCCACCGGCTATTGCGCTCTACGTGATACCTACCCCCCCCTTAACTCCGCCGCGTCCGCACAAACCCCGCCGCCGCGACGAGCATTGCCGCACGCTCGCCAAACAGCGCCAGCGCCGCAACCGCCTCCCGCTCCGCCCGCTCCAGCGCCGCTTGCGCCGCCTCAATCCCCATTAGCGACACCAGCGTCGCCTTGCCGGCCGCACTGTCCTTGCCGACCGCCTTGCCAACTGTCGCCGCATCCCCCTGAGCATCCAGTAGATCGTCCGCGATCTGGAAAGCAAACCCGAGATGATCGCCATACGCCTTCAGCGCCGCCCGCGCCGAAGCGCTCCCCCCGCCCAAAATCGCCCCTGCCTCTGCGGCAAACGTGATCAGCGCCCCGGTCTTCATCGCCTGCAACCGGCGGATATGCGCCACGCAAGCAACCGCTGGTAAACCTAGCTTGTCCGCCTCCAGATCGAACGCCTGCCCGCCCACCATACCGCCAGCACCTGCCGCCCGCGCCAAAGCCAGCACCAGTTCCGCCCGCACACCCGGATCGGGATGCGTCGCAGGCCGCGCCAGAATATCGAACGCCAGCGTCAGCAACCCGTCGCCCGCCAAGATCGCCGTCCAATCGTCATAAGCCTTGTGAACCGTGGGACGCCCGCGCCGCATATCGTCGTTATCCATCGCGGGCAGATCGTCATGCACCAGCGAATAGCAATGCAGACACTCAAGCGCCGCCGCCGTATCCAGCGCCGCGTCCCGCTCAATCCCAAACAGCGCCGCGCTCTCGATCACCAGAAACGGCCGGAACCGCTTGCCCCCGCTCAACACCGCATGCCCCATCGCCGCACTCAGCCGCTCCGGCGGCATCGGTAAACCGTCATATGTCGGACCGGAATGCGCCAGATGAAGCGCTAAACGCGCCTCGACCGCTGTAGCCGCAGCGTGAAGCCGTGCAGCAAAGGTCACTCCAGCGGGCGCGGCAACAGTCATCAGGATACAACCTTCCAGGACTTGAGTTTCGCACTGAGCCAATATAGCCCTAAGTGGCCCACGGTCAGACTGATCTTGGCGGGGCGAGGTATGTGGTTGCGTGGGGTATAGCATCGGTGGACGAGAAGCAAAGCCCAGACGGCAGCCTCTTGAGTGGCGGCCTGATCCAAGGCGACATCGTAGCGGCGCCCCAATCCGCGTCCGTAGGGCCAAGCCCAATTGATACGCCGTCCGCGCCCGAGCGTTTTGAACTGACCTCTCTGATCAAAACCCTGCCGCAACCTCTGCCGCGTGCGACCCCAACGTGGCACGCACCCGACGCTGACCCGGTCGCGACCGAGCCAGCCATCACATCGGCCGCCACACCATCACCGCCCGCGCCCCCCTCGCCTGAGCAGCACGCCGCCCCCTCAAGCATAACCCATGCCCCTGCCGTCGCAGCCCCAGCGTTCACGCCATTCGTCCCGCCCAGCGAACGCCTGGCATCCAGCCAGCCGCCGCCCCTATCGAACCCGCCTGCCGCCAAACCCGCGACATCCGTCGTCAAGCGCTTCATCTCAGTCGCCGCCACGACGCTGCGCTTTGGCGCCATCGTCTTCGCGTCCTGGTTCGTCACCGTGATGGCGCTGATCGCCCTCTTCCGCTTTGTCGACCCTCCCCAGTCGATGCTGATGTTGACCAAGCGTTTGGGCGGCGAAACCCTGCAGCACGAGTGGACAACCCTGCCGCAAATTTCAACCAACCTGCGCCGCGCCGTCATAACGTCCGAAGACAGCAAGTTCTGCCGTCACTGGGGCTTTGATCTGGACGAAATCCGCACAGCGATGGCCCGCACCAACGGCTATGGACGCGGCGCCAGCACCATCACTCAGCAACTGGCCAAAAACCTGTTCCTTTGGCCGGGCAAAAGCTATGTCCGCAAAGCCCTCGAAGTGCCCCTGACGCTCGCCATGGAAGCCATGTGGAGCAAAAAGCGCATACTTGAAATATATCTCAACGTCGCCGAATGGGGACCGGGCGTTTTCGGCGCGGAAGCCGCCGCCCAATACTACTTCAACAAACCAGCCTCGAAGCTGACCGAGCGCGAAGCAACGCTCCTCGCGGTCTCGCTGCCAAACCCGATTGCCCGCGATGCCTCCGACCCAAATCCGGCCATCGCCCGCCGCGCTGCCACCCTTCAGGCACGCATGCGCGTCCAGGGCATCAGCTATTGCGCACTAACGCCCAAAGCGAACTAGCAGGCCATTTGTCATAGCAGACAAGCGGAGCGACCTCGCAAAGCGCTGATCCGGAACCCAGCGCATGAGAGCGCAAGGCACCGCTTCGCAAGGCCTTCTCCGCAAGACCTTTAATTGAACTTGGGCCGCAGTTGCTCCGGCAGCCCCTGCTTGAGCCGATCCAGCTTCTGCTTTTCCTGCTGCTGGATCAGCCACGCCCGCTGGTCGGGGTTCAGCGCCGCATCGAAAAACCGCACGACCCGGGGCCGCCCCTCGCGCCGCAACTCCTCCATCTTCGGCCCATCGACCACCATCAATGTCCGGTCTTCGCCGCTGACCAGCGCCACCGCCGGAAGCCCCTGTCGGACCGGCACGCCATAGCGCGCGGCCACATCCAGGTTCTTCTTGAGCCGACCCACATCAACCTTCACCACCACGTAGCTCAACGCCAGCAGGCTGCCCAGATCGGCCGCGTTCATATCCTCGTCGAACCCCCGGCTTTCGGCGCTCCAGTTGGCCCCAAACACCAACATCACGAGGCGACCTTCTGCCGCCGCTTGGCCAACGGCTGCCCTGACATCGCGGGTCCCGTCCGCCAATTCATCGAATGCCGGTAGCTTTGCGGGGGACTTGACCGGACCGGCATGAGCCGTTGCGAAAAAAAACATGACGAACACGAAATGAGACAGCAGACGGATCATATTGGCACGCACCGGACCGGTCCCGCAGCCTCAATCGCGGCGGGTACGGAAGGCTCCCAAAAACCATGCCACCAACCAGATCGGCACAACGACCATCGCACCCACGAGGATGTACTGCAAAATCCACTCAATCGACCCAAACCCCAGATCGTACAGTCGCCGCGCCAAAATATTAAGCGAATAGAACAAGTTGTTCGCGTTAATGCCGAGCGCCGACAGCACCACGCCCACGATCAGTGAAATCAACGCCAGTCGCAGCGCAATCGCAGCCACGCCCGTTCCTGTCACATCCCGCTGGTCCATTGCGTCTCTCCTGAACTGCCAAGCCCTGCCCATACCACGCAGCGCACCCATACAGCCAGCAGGAGCGTCCAGCCGTCGCGAGCCTTGAGGGAACCAACCTTCAGCAATCACGTTATCGCATCACGAAACAGCAAACAGACAAGCCCCCGAAAAATCGGAGACTTCTGCTCGGACACCCAGTGCCCGGACGCGCTGCCTTGTTGTCACTCACGTCTCATTGGAGAAACACAGCGTGTTCAAATCTCTCATTCCCGCCGCGATCGCGGTCTTTATGGCGCTGTCCCCAGCGCAAGCCCTGCCGGTCGCCTCGGCTGCCAGCATGGCCGTCACCACCCAATCAGACCTCGGCACAACCCTCGTCGCTGACCGTAACAATAACGGTCGCCCCGACCGGTTCGACCGCAATCGCGGTGGCCGCAACGTCTATACGCCAGGTCGGCGTTACAACAGCGCCCCGAACGGCTGGAACCGTTATGGCAACCGCCGCCCCGGCAACTGGCGCTCGCGCCGCTGCATCATGGTCGGCCCGATCTGGTTCTGCCCCTGATCCCGCCTAACACGATCAAAAAAGCATCGGGCCCCTCAGCCCGGTGCTTTTTTGCGTACGCTGGCCTGTCCATATTTCGTCATGGCCGCGCAGGCGGCCACCCACGACAACCATCCTCAGGTTCTCCGGGCCAAGTCCGCTTGGCCGCCCCTACGTTGCTTCCCCGGAATTCGCGCGCCCTTGCGCGACGAATATCCGGGACTTTTGCAAAGATTGTTTGGTTCGCTGACCACGAAGGATCGTTGATAACCGACGACCCCGCGTTCGAAACCTACAATATCGACGTGTTTTGATAGCAACGCCGGACCGCGCGCGCTTATAATCGCTTATGCCCGCATCCCCCAAAATAACACCGCGCCCGCCCAAGCCGCGCAGCAAACTCAAGCCGCGCCCCCAAACCCAGCCTCGCCGCACGCGCAAAACGGAAACATCTCTCGCCCCATCGGCCCCCCACGCCCTCCTCCCGCCCCCCTTTCTCACCTGGTTCGCCGCGCGCGGTTGGGCGCCGCGCGCCCATCAGCTCGCCCTGCTGACGGCCGCCCGCGACCGCGACTCGACCCTCCTCATCGCCCCGACCGGTGCCGGCAAAACCCTCGCCGGCTTTCTCCCCTCCCTCGTCGCCCTGTCCCAGCCCCGCCGCGAGCACAAAGGCTCCGGCCTTCACACGCTGTACATCTCCCCGCTCAAAGCCCTGACCGTCGACGTCGCCCGCAACCTCGAAGCGCCCTTGACCGGCATCGGCCTGAAGATCACCCGCGAAACCCGCACCGGAGACACCTCGGTCGCCAAACGCGCCCGCCAGCGCATCAAGCCGCCCGACATCCTGCTGACCACGCCCGAACAGCTGGCCCTCCTCCTGAGCCACCCCGACGCGCCCTATCTGTTCGCCGACCTCGACACCCTCATCCTCGACGAACTCCACGCCCTCGGCGCATCCAAACGCGGCGACCTGCTCGCCCTCGACATCGCCCGCCTGCGCGTTCTCGCCCCCGGCTTGCTGAGCATCGGCCTGTCGGCCACCGTCGCCCGTCCCTCCGAACTCCGCGCCCTTCTCGTCCCCCAAACGTCGCCCGACACCCAAACCACCCTGTCCGGCCTCGTCGAAATCAAAGGCGGCGCAAAGCCCCATATCGAAATCATCGAGGCTGAGGAAAACGTCCCCTGGTCCGGCCACTCCGCCCGCTACGCCATCCCTCGCATCTACGCAGCCATTGCAGCCCACGCCCTCACCCTCGTGTTCGTGAATACCCGCATGCAGGCCGAACTCGTGTTCCAGGAACTCTGGCGCGCCAACGATCAGAACCTACCGATTGCCCTCCACCACGGCTCCCTCGACGCCACCCAGCGCCGCAAGGTCGAAGCCGCGATGGCGGCTGGAAAAATCCGCGCCGTGGTGGCTACGTCCACCCTCGATCTCGGTATCGACTGGGGCGATGTCGACCTTGTCATAAACGTCGGCGCCCCCAAGGGCTCCTCTCGCCTGATCCAGCGCATCGGCCGTTCCAACCACCGCCTCGACGAGCCGTCGCAAGCCATCCTCGTCCCAGCCAACCGCTTCGAGGTACTCGAATGCCGCGCGGCCCTCGATGCAGCCCAAGACGGCGACCAGGACGCCATCCTGTCCCGCGACGGCGCGCTCGACGTGCTCGCCCAGCACATCCTGGGCATGGCCTGTCAGGCCCCCTTCGACCCGGCAGCGCTCTTCGCTGAAGTCCGATCCGCCGCCCCCTACGCAAACCTCCCCCGCGCCACCTTCGACCGCGTCGTCGACTTCGTCTCGACCGGCGGCTACGCCCTGCGGGCCTACGACCGCTTCGCCAAACTAAAGCCCACCGAAGACGGCAAATTCCGTCTGTCCCACCCGAGCTTTGCCAGCCAATACCGCATGAACGTCGGCACCATCGTCGACGCGCCGATGATCAAGGTCCGGCTGGGCCGCGCACCCAAGCCCGGCAAATCAAAGCCCCTCACCGGCGGTCGCGTTCTGGGCGAGGTCGACGAATACTTCATCGAGCAACTAACCCCCGGCAATACCTTCGTATTCGCTGGCGAAATCCTCCGCTTCGAAGGCCTGCGCGAAACCGACGCCTACGTGTCCCGCTCCACGGCAAAAGACCCCGCCATCCCCAGCTACAGCGGCGGACGGTTCCCGCTGACAACCCATCTGGCAGGCCGCGTGCGCATCATGCTCGCCGACCGCGCCGCCTGGACAAAACTCCCAGCCCCCGTCTCCGAATGGCTCGAACTCCAGGCCAAATACTCAATCCTCCCCAGCGCCGCCGACGTGCTGGTCGAAACCTTCCCCCGCGCGGGCAAACACTACCTCGTCGCCTACCCGTTCGAAGGCCGCCTCGCCCACCAGACGCTGGGGATGCTCCTCACCCGCCGCCTCGAACGCGCGGGCGCAAAACCGTTAGGCTTCGTGTGCAACGACTACGGTCTCGCCATCTGGGGCCTAGGCGACCTCGACCGACTGCTGGCGCGCGGCGACCTCTACCTCGACGCCCTGTTCCACCAAGACATGCTCGGCGACGACTTAGATGCCTGGCTCGCCGAAACCAGCATGATGAAGCGCACCTTCCGCCTGGCAGCCGTCATCGCTGGCCTGATCGAGCGCCGCCACCCGGGCCGGGAAAAAAGTGGCCGTCAGGTCACCGTGTCCACCGATCTGATTTACGACGTTCTGCGCCGCCATGACCCTGGCCACATTCTGTTGGAAGCCGCTTACGCCGACGCTGCCACCGGCCTGCTCGACATCGCGCGTCTAGGCGATTTCCTCGCCCGCATCAAAGGCCACATCCGCCACCAACCATTGCATCGCGTCTCACCGCTCTCGGTTCCAATCCTGCTGGAAATCGGCGTCGAAGCGGTTTACGGCTCAGCTCGCGACGACATTCTACGCGGTGCCCACGACGACCTGATCGCCGAGGCAACTGCAGAATTTTCACAGCACGACAAAAGCTGAGAACACGATTACTTAAGTCCGAAAACTGATGGGTCTGGGAAGCGTCGATGCCGAGCATCGCTTCGCGAAGACGCTTCCCAGCGGGGCTGCGGGGCTGGCCCCGCTCGCGGCAACGCCGCGAATGAGCTCCACAAGGGGGACACACCATGCTGACACGCGCGCAAAAACGGCTCGACGCTGAAGACTTCCGCGAACAACCCGTCAACATCTGCGGCAAGGCCTTCATCGCCCACCTGTCCGGCGCGCTGTACTGGCCCTCCGAAGATGCCCTCATCATCGCCGACCTGCACCTGGAGAAAGGCTCATCCTTCGCCCGCGGCGGGCAGATGCTGCCACCCTACGACACCCGCGAAACGCTGGCCCGCTTGGCCAAAGCGCTCGACATCACGCCCGCCTCGACCGTCATCGCGCTCGGCGACAGCCTCCACGACGAAGCAGCCCTCGACCGCATGTCGGACGAAGACCGCGAAACCTTGACCGTTCTGCAAGACGACCGCGACTGGATCTGGCTCACCGGCAACCACGACGGCGCAACCACCTCCAAGCTCGGCGGCATCGTCCGCGATGACCTGACCGTCGAAGGCATCACCTTCCGCCACATCCCCTCCACGGGCCGCGTGACGCATGAGATCGCAGGCCACCTCCACCCCTGCGCGCGCCTTTCGCGATTGGGCCACACCGTCCGCCGCCCCTGTTTCGTCAGCAACGGCCTGCGCCTCGTCATGCCAGCCTTCGGTGCCTATACGGGCGGCCTCAACATCCTCGACGACGCCTTCGCGCCCCTCTTCGGCTCCGACGGCATGCACGTCCACATGATGGGCCACGAAGGCCTCTACCCCGTCGCCACGAGACTGCTCCGGGGCGAATAACGGCGTCGCAATCTGCCACGATGGCAACCGGTCATGAGCCAAAGAGGCCTTCCAGCCCCCCCGCCCCTCATCATCTTCGGGCTTGCTTGCCCGCGCGCTTATCGCGCGGACCCATCCCTCCGCAGCCGCTGAACGTAAGGTAGGCCCCGTGCAGTCAAGCGGCTGCCCACCATTTGTCATCCTCGCGCTCGTCGCGCGGATCCATCGCGCGGCAGGTCCGGAAAGTCGATTATTAACCCAGTGCAGAAGTGGCGACCCTGGGACTGGCGCGTTGCTGCTGCGTCAGCTTGCGGTTTCCCTTGCTGCTGTTCTCAGGGGAGTTTGGTGAACTCCACACAAGCCGATATCATCAAATCGCCGCTAAAGATCTTTCAAATCCCAGATCTTGATTGAGCCGTTGCTGTCACCGGTTGCAGCACTGCGTCCGTTCGAGGCGAAAGAAATCGAGTGTATCGTTTCCGCATGGAAGCGCGTGAGTTCTACACCTGTTTCGAATGCCCAAACGGTAATTGAGCTTTCATCTGCTGCCGCGACGAGCCGGCCATCAGGTGATAGATTCAACGCCAAAAGTGCTCGCGACAAGTCAGCGCTGGTGGTGTGGGCGAAACGGCGCACAACCTTTCCAGTGGCTACGTCGAACAGGGTGGGACTTAGCCCTTCGTGCTTACTTGGATTGCCTCCGGCAAGCACGAAGCGACCATTCAGAGAGAAATGGACCGCCTGTACGGCGTCAGAGCAGTCATCAAAATTATTGATTTCCCGACCAGCGGCGAGGTCCCAAAGCCGGAGGGTATGCTGAGGCGGCGAAGGAGTGTGCATGCCTACCCAGCCTCCGCCAGTAATACCGCGTTTACCGTCGGGCGAGATAGCAACAGTATTTAACGGTGTAAAAAGAAATCTACTTGCAACGTCATGTGGATGGAACGCTCGGATTGTCTGGCCTGTAGCTGCGTCCCATACCCGTACTTCTTCTTTATCGTGAACGGACAACACGAAACGGCCATCGCGAGAAAGTTTCGCCGACTTGGTTTCACTTTTGTGACCAATGAACTCGATAAGTTGCCGACCGCTAGAAAAATCCCAAAGCGTGAGGCTTCCTTTATCGACGGCCTCGCTAGCTACTAGCACTCTTGTGCCGTCTCGGGAAAACGAGACTTCATTTATCCTCTTGGGCAGCCCCCTAAATCGACCCACTTCGCTCCCGGAAGCGACATCCCAAAGTCGGAGATTGGACTGTTTATCAGTTTCGCGAGATCCCCCTGATAGAAGAAAACGTCCGTCCGGTGAATAAGCCAGAGCTTTTACCCATTCTTGATCGCTATGGGCCTTGATTGTGCGGATTTGGCGAGAAGCAGCTGCCTTCTTCCAAACCTCTAACTTTCGCGCATTCTCAGCCCAGCGGCGCTCAAGTTCGGCCTGACGCTCTGCAGCAAAGTCATTCCAAATTTTGTGTTGCCAAGCCAAGGCACCCGCGCCGGCGAATGCAAACGGAGCTGCAATCAAGGCTCTGCGCGTGAGGCGAGCACGCTGCGCCGACTTATACAGACGCGTTACTTCGGCCTGGAGCCCGTCGGCCATCTCTCGGCTGAGGCCGGGCAATAGTTTGCCTGTGAACTTCGCGTTGCGTGCCAAACTTCCTTGGACAAGGGATTTGGCCATCTCGGAGTTGCCGACCAGAGCCGGGATATCCGACAAGTGGGCCGAGCGAGTTGCTTTCAGTTTCGCCAGGAGGTCGCTGAGCAGCGCGTCGGCGAATGCTGGCCGCGTCGTCCACGTCAGTGATGGCCCAATCGCATAGACCTTGAACGTCTTTCCGGCGGCGGTTACAGCAACACCACCAACTGCAACGGTGCAATGGTATTCAGCGTCGAATGAAGACTTCGTGCCGCTGAACTTGACAAGGCTCGGTGCGAAATGCGGGTCCTGCGTCAGCAGTTTAAGATTGCCGACAATGAAATCTTCGACCTCCTGAATCGCGACGCGCAATTGGCCACGCGTCGTTGTAACGTAAGGCTCCACTTGGTAGATCGTGGTGGTGCGCGCATGTCCCTGGCAGGACTGGCATGTCAGTGAACCATTGCCACTGCATGTGGAGCACGAAACTTTTCCGCTACCAGAGCAGCGACTGCACTTTTCAAATACTTTCCCAGAACCGGAACAGGGCGCGCAAGCATAGTGATCGAACCCAGAGCCACCGCAGCTCGAGCAGCGCTCGTACCGCATTTCATGATTATATCTTGTGCCGTCTGAACTCAGCACCTGATAGTGGTTGGTGACATTACCCGAGCCGTGACAGCTGTGGCACTTGAGCTTGCCATGCCCTCCGCAGTTCGAGCACTGTTTGCTGACCTTGCCTCGGCCATCGCAGGACCCACAGCCGAACTCGCCTGATCCTTTGCACTTGCTGCACGCGACCTCGCCACCTCGGCAGCTCCCACATGCTTGAACGGTGCTCGCTTGCTCGGTCAACGTTGCAAGTTTCACGCTCGCGGTTTCGGACGAAAGTACCTGTTTGGTCGAGGATGCAACACTTCTGACGTTAAGTGCCAAAGCGTCGGCCTCGACTTTCTCGCGAGCCACCGCGGCAAGGTAAATGTTCGCTTCAGACGATCCTGTTACGATCTGGCCCTGAGGCTTCTCGCCTGCATTGGAAGTGGAGTTAATTCGGCAGCCAAGCGCGAGGCGTACCGGGATGGTGATTGGAACATCAGCGCTGTACTTGTTGGAGAAAGCAGTCGGTGGAAGGCTTACGCCGATCGCCGCAGCAATCGACTTTATCTGGGCCTCTAGAACATTCGCGTACTTGGCGGAATTTGGAGCCTTCATAAATTATCCCCGCGTGACAGCGACACGGACATTCGCCAAAGCATCAGCTCCTCCCCCCCGACAATGTACTGATACCGTTTCTACTTCCAGCAAGCCGAAAGCAGGGCATTCTTCGAGATCAATTATGAGCGCCCCCCGGCCGACACTCCTATACCAGCCATCCTATTCATTAGGAGACGAACTGCAATCACGCTCCCGCCAAGAGATGCATGTCAGCACCTGGCCCCCACCCCGCCTCGTACCTGCCGCATGATAAGTCCTCGCGACAAGCGCGAGGATGACAAACGATAGGCAGGCGCACGACCTCATCTTGCCCCCCCCCGCGCTCACCCCTCCGCGAGCGCCCGTTCCGCATCCTCCGCCGTCAGCGTCGAAAACATCCGCTGCAATTCAGCCCCCGTGCGCGGCGAATACTCGCCAATTCCATCCCGGCCATAAAACGCGGCAAACATCTGCCGCGCGCTGACCAGCGACAGCGGCCCGACCGCGATCACCTCGTCAATCCGCCCCGGACGCACGATCGCTGGATCAAGCCGCCCGATATGGTTCGTCGTCACAATGAACTTCAGCCCATCGGGCGTCTGCATCCCATCCATCGCGTTCAAAATCTCATGCAGCGCCGACCCGCGCGCAGCCCCCGCACTGCCCGCTTGGCCCTCGCCGCCCACCTGGATATCCCGGTTCAAGCTCCCCGAAATCGTGTCGATATCTTCAATCAGGAACAGATCGGTCTTGGTCCCGGTCAGAAACGCCGCACCAAGCCCATGCAGCGACTTGATGTACTTGATATTCAAATCGAAATCCGACGCCAGCGCATGGATGAGGCTCGTCTTGCCCGTCCCCGGCGGCCCGTGCAGCACAATGCCGAGCTTCCATGGAATGCCGCGCGCCGCGTGCCAGTCTTCCGCGCCCATAAACCACGTCAGGCGTTGAACGAGACGGTCCTTGATCGCCTGATCGACAAACACGGTCTGCAGCCCGCGCTTGCGCCGCCGCAGTCCGCCTGCACTCCCGCCCTCGGAAAACATCCCCACATAAATCGACGTCTTGAGGTCGTCGGGACGGCTGTCGGCCACGAACCGTTCAACCACCCCCCGATCTCGCGTCAGAAACGAAATGGTGATCGTCTCGAACGGTGCGATCTGCTGCGCAGACTTGGCCTTGACGTACTTGAACAGCGTCCCCTGATACGTCCCCCATCCGCGCCCGAACCCGGTCTGCAACCGCCCGTCCTTCATCTCCAGCGACCGGCTGAACAACGACAACCGCAGCCCCTCGATGAAGGCATCCACCTCCCCGTACTCATTCGATTGGCTCTCGACGAACACCTTGGTCCATATCGTCCGCTCCACAAGATCCAACAGGGCCTCGGGAACCGCGCGCAAGACATACATCGCCGACCCGAACGCCAGCGTCCCGATGCCCCCATCAGAAACTGATTGGTCGTCAACGCTGTGTATGCCGTTTCCAGAAGCGTCATGATCATCCCTCACACCACAAACTCGACCATCTGTCGTCGACACATATATCTGAGGTCACCTGAAACACCGCTGACGGATTGGTAATGGAGTGCGAACTTCCCCCTCGCCCTCAAGCCCCTTGCCCGATATACCCCGGCGATGACAGCTCCGCTCCTCGCCGCCCCATCGACCCCATTCGAAATCTTCCTCGTCGCCTCGCCCGGCCTTGAGCCTAGCCTTTGCGACGAAGCCCGCAGCCTAGGCTTCACCTCGGCCAAAGCCATCAAAGGCGGCGTGACCCTCACCGGCGGCTGGCCCGATGTATGGCGCGCTAACCTCGAAATTCGTGGCGCGAGCCGCATCCTCGCCCGCATCGGTGAGTTCCGCGTCATGCACCTCGCCCAGCTCGACAAACGCGCCCGCAAGGTCCCTTGGGGCGACATCCTGCGCAAAGACGTGCCCGTCCGCGTCGAGGTCACCTGCAAAACCTCGAAAATCTACCACTCCGGTGCCGCGACCCAGCGCATCGAAACCGCCATCCGCGAAACCCTCGGCTGCCCCATATCGCCCGAGGCCGAGGTCTGCATCAAAGCCCGCATTGAAGACGACCTGTGTACGTTGGCGGTCGACACCTCCGGCGAACTGCTCCACAAACGCGGCCACAAGGAAGCCGTCAACGTAGCACCCATGCGCGAAACGATGGCCGCCATGTTCCTGCGCCAATGCGGCTACACCGGAACGGAACCCGTCGTCGACCCCATGTGCGGCTCGGGCACCTTCATCATCGAGGCCGCCGAGATCGCCTCAGGCTTGAAGCCCGGCCGCGCGCGCAGCTTTGCCTTCAAACACCTCGCAACCTTTGATGCCGCCGCTTGGGAGAGCCTTCGAGCCACCGCGTTGCCGCTGATCCCGTCCGTCAAATTCTATGGCAGCGACCGCGACGCCGGTGCAATCACCATGTGCCAAGCCAACGCCGAACGCGCAGGCCTCACCGCCATTACCGATTTCCGCCAGCATTCCATTTCCGACCTCACCCCGCCCGACGGCCCGCCCGGCCTCGTCATCACGAACCCGCCCTACGGCGCGCGTATCGGAGAAGCCAAAGCACTGTACCCGCTCTATCGCGCCCTCGGCCAAACGCTGCTGACGCGCTTCAAAGGCTGGCGTGTGGCCCTGATCGCGACCGAACCGACGCTCGCCAAAGCCACCGGCCTTCCGTTCATCACGCCGCCCCAACCACCCGTTCTCCACGGCGGCCTGCGCGTCACGCTCTACCAGACCCGCCCCTTGAAGTGATCACAACGCCCCGGCCAACGAGGCTCAAATAACAACAAAAAACTGGTGGGTCTGGGAGGCTGCGCCTCCCAGCGGGGCTGCGGGGCAGGCCCCGCCGGCAGCATCGCTGCCGTTAACGGCGATCATCAGGCCGACGCCGCACGCCGCACGATCCGCGACCGGCGGCTGGGCACGCGGCGGCCCAGGCTGGCAAATTGCGCACTCTCGATGTTGCCAAGGAATAACCGCGCCGCATTTTCCCAGCTGAAATCGACCGCCTTGGCCCGCACCGCCGCCTTGTCGAGCAACAGCGCTGCACGCGCGGCCTCGCCCAAATCTTCTGACAACACCCCGGTCACGCCCGGCGTCACCACGTCGATCGGCCCCGTCACGGGAAACGCTGCAATCGGCAATCCGGAAGCGATTGCTTCCAGCTGCACGATCCCGAACGTCTCAGTCCGGCTCGGCAGCACAAACACATCGCCCGACGCATAGCACTCGGCCAGATCGTCGCCGACACACTTGCCGGTAAACACCACGTCTGGATATCGCGCGCGCAATTCGCCCAGTTGAGGCCCATCGCCCACCACAACCTTACAGCCCGGTAGATCGAGATCGAGGAACGCTTGGATGTTTTTTTCGACGGCCACACGGCCAACGGTGATAAACACCGGCCCCTCGCCAAACCGGCGCACGGGCCGTGGCGCAAACATCTCGGTGTCCACGCCCCGGGTCCACGGCAGAATGCGGTCAAATCCGCGCCCCGCCAGTTCCTGTGCCAGCGACGGCGTGGCAACCATCACGCCGGCACCCGCGTTGTGAAACGACCGCATCAGGCTGTAGGACCACGACTCAGGGATGCCAAACCGTGGCTTCAGATATTCTGGAAATCGCGTATGAAAGCTGGTGGTGAAAGGGATGCGCCGGGCGATGCAGTGCCAGCGCGCCATCCAGCCTACAGGTCCTTCGGTCGCAATATGGACGGCGTCAGGCGCTGCTTGGGCAAATCGACGTCGAACCCGGGCAAAGCCGGGTAAGGAGAGCCGTATCTCGGGATATGTCGGCGCGGGCACCGAGAAGAATTCAACCGGGGTCAGGAAATCGAGTTCGGCACCCAGCTTCTGCGCTTCTTCACCCAGCCGCTCGTATGTCCGCACGACTCCATTAACCTGCGGCCGCCACGCATCCGTTGCGACCAGGATTTTCATCAGGCAGCTTTCAGCTCGGCATCGGACCGCACCACTTCGAGTTTCGGGCGCGCCCGCATGACCGCCAGCCAGTTGATCATCTCAAGCTCGCCGTTGGCGTTCTCGCCGACCGCCGTGCAACTCTCCACCCAATCCCCGGTGTTCACGTAATGCACGTTGTCGAACTGCCGCGACGCAGCATGGTGGATGTGCCCGCAGATGACACCGTCGACTTCCCGGCGCTTAGCTTCCTCGGCGAGGTTCTTTTCAAAGTCGCCGATGAAATTCACCGCCGTCTTGACCCGGTACTTGAGGTAGCTCGATAGCGACCAGTAGCCAAATCCGAACCGGCGGCGCACGAAGTTCAACGGCCAATTGAGCCACAGAGCGAATTCGTAGCCCCGGTCGCCCAGGAACGCGAGCCATTTGGCGTAGCGCACCACCACATCGAATTCGTCGCCGTGCAGAATGAGATAGCGCTTACCAGCCGCCGTTTCGTACATGGCTTGACGCTCGATCTCGATGCCGCCAAACTTCTGCCCGCAATATTCGCGCAGGCCTTCGTCGTGATTGCCCGGAATGTAAATAATCCGCGTGCCTTTGCGCACCTTGCGCAATAGCTTTTGAAGCACGTCGTTGTGAGACTGAAGCCAAACGGCGCCCCGGCGAATGCGCCAAAAATCCACCACGTCGCCGACCAAATAAATCGTCTCGGCGTCGTTGTGCTTCAGGAAGTCCAGCAGCATATCTGCTTGGCTGGCCCGAGTGCCCAAATGAATATCGGACAGGAACAATGTTTTGTAAGTCGGCATAAGCTTTTAGCGCTCCCGTCGCGAAGAATAGCCGCAAGTCTCGGGCTTGTCACGCCAGACAAGACCTCATTCCATTGCAGGAGTGTGACATTTGCTGTCCATGCGGTGAGTTGCCCGGTCGCAGATGCCCTTTAATCGTGGAAAACCTTAAATTAACGCTATCAGACCTACCTCCTAAAACCCACCGTTTAATAGATCCGTGACGGAAAGTAGCGCTGCATGAGTTCGTCGAATCGCCCGCTTTCCCGCACCTTGACGAGCGCCCCGTCGATCAGCGTCTTCAACGGCGGGTCAGATTTGGGCAGGGCGATGGCGATGCCGTCGCCAAAAAATTTAGGCTCCATAAACGGCCCGCCTTTCAGCTCGCAGCACTGACGGCTGTTCGTGCCGTTGATCCACAACGACAGTCCGATGGCGTCGTCGAACAGGTAGGCAACCTTACCATCGGCCAACGCTTCACGGGCGAGTTCAATCGACTCGAAGGTCTTGATCGCGCTCTCGTGGAAAAACGTCTTGAGATACGCCTCATGCGCCGTTCCCTTGGCGACGCCGACCGTTTTCGCCTCCAGCGCTTCCGGGGTCGTCTCGACCACTTCGCCATCCCGCTTCCCGGCAAAATGCCCCGGCGTGTGGAAATACCGATCCGAAAAAGCAACCTTGGCAACCCCGGCCCACGTCACCCTCTGCGCCGCAATCGCGCCGTCGGCTTCGCCAGCGATCAACGCCTGGAACTGTTCGTCCCACGGCCGCACCTTGATGTCGCAGGCGGCATTGACCTCCAGGCAAATGGCACGCGCCAGATCCACGTTAAATCCCGTCAGCGCTCCTTCCGCGTCTGCATAATTGAACGGGGGAAAATCCCCTTCAGTGACGAACCGCAACACGACCCGCCGCTGAGGGTCGGCAGCCGGCGCCGCACCAAAGTCGGCCGCCCCTGGGTCTGCAGCCGCGCCATCCCCCTCCGCTGCCATCGCAGACGGGGCAAACGTTAGCAACTGCACAGCCGCCAGAGCGAGAAAACAAATGAGTATCGTTTTGCTTTGGGTCATCATACCGTCATGATACGCACTAAGCGGCGGCCAGCGGCGGCAGCAACACAGCTCAGCACAGAGTTAACGGGACCAGTATTAGCCGCAAGCAAGACCGCCAGCAACCTCGCACGGCGTGGGTGGCAAGGAACGTTACCGTTGACACAGACATCAATGCCTCGATCCAGCAGAACAGTGGGCCAATACAAAGCATACCCAGCCGACCCGGTTGATCCCCCGCCAATGTCGCCCAACGAGCGCTTGGATCACGCCGTCGCCCACCTCTTACGGCAAGCTCCGTCCATGTCGGCCAGCACCGGCCTGTGGCCTGCCCAGCGCCGTTGGTTGACAGCCGTCGGCATCGCGGCAGGCTTGATCGCGATCACCGCTCCGAGCGCTGCCTCCCTGACGGTTCAATTCATCTTTGCGGCAGCTTTTGCGATGCTGCTAGGCGTCCGCTTGCTGGCTCTCCATCATGCCCTCAGCCCGCCTCGAACCGTCCCCATTGAAAGCCTGACACTCGCCAATATCGACACGCCATTGCCAGTCTACACAGTGCTCATCGCACTCCATGCCGAAGTACCCGTCGTCCCCCAGTTGGCGGCCGCCATGCGGGCACTGAGCTACCCCGTCGACAGGCTCGACATCATTTTCGCCCTCGAAGCCCACGACGAGCCGACCCGGGCGGCCCTCCTCGCCGAAGACCTCCCCCCGCACATGCGCCTTGTGATCGTCCCACCAGGCCTCCCGCGCACCAAACCGCGCGCCTTGTGCTACGCGCTGACGTTCGCCCGTGGCGACTACGTCGTGGTCTTCGACGCTGAAGACGTCCCCGACCCCCGACAACTTCACTTGGCCCTGACGGCTTTTCGCGCCGGCGGCCCTGATCTTGGCTGTGTCCAGGCCGCTCTGGCTATCAACAACGCCAACAACTCCTGGCTCACCGCCCAATTTGCGATTGAATACACGGTCTTGTTCGATGCCATTCTGCCAGCCTTTGCAGCAAACCGCCTGCCCATTCCCTTAGGTGGAACCTCAAACCACTTCGCCCGCCAAGCCCTTGACGATGTTGGCGGATGGGACCCCTATAACGTCACCGAAGACGCCGACCTTGGACTGCGCCTCGCCCGCAGCGGCTGGCGCGTCGGCGTGCTGCCCTCGACGACCTGGGAAGAAGCGCCTGTCACGTGGCGGCCATGGCGTAATCAGCGCACGCGCTGGCAAAAGGGCTGGCTGCAGACCTATTTCGTCCACATGCGCGATCCAACCAGGCTCTATCGCGACCTGGGTCCAGCCTCATGGCTATGGTTTCAAATCGTGTTGGGCGGCGGCCTTTTATCTGCACTCGCCCACCCTTGGTTTTTCGTCGCACTCGCGAAGGACGGTTCCAACGGCCAGCTTTTCCCGCCCCTTTCGGAGGGACCGTCCGCTTGGCTCTGGTGGATCGGCGTCATCAATCTTACCACAGCGGCAGCCGTTACCATCGCACTGGCGCGCATCACATTGCGGCGCCGTCGCCGCAACGATCTGCTCTTGCAAGCCGTGTTGTCCCCACTGTATTGGCTGCCCGTCTCAATCGCTGCCTACGCAGCCATCCTCGAATGGATTCGCGCGCCGTTTTACTGGGCCAAGACCCCCCACGGCAAAGTCCATCTCCCAGCCGACCCCCATCTGCAATCGGCACGCCCCGACGACGCCCAGCAATTGGATGTGGAGAATCGCGCATGAGATCGGCGTCGGGATCTTCCAAAGGCACCCCGACGCCCACCCTGACCATCAGTCCTTATGCTCGTCCGCAATCGGGAACACTTCGGGCACGTGGATCGCCTCCGGCACCGGGATTCGCACGTAATCGGGATTGTAAACCCGCTCTGGCAGCACCACCAGCGGACGCTCGATCTCCTCATAGGGGAAATGCGACAGCAAATGATGGATGCAGTTGATGCGCGCTGCTTTTTTGTCGTCGGCTTCCACGACCCACCACGGTGCCTCGGGAATATTGGTCCGCGCCAGCATCGCTTCTTTGGCCTTCGTGTACTGCTCCCAGCGCCGCCGCGATTCCAAATCCATCGGCGACAATTTCCACTGCTTCAGCGGGTCGTGTATCCGCATCTGAAACCGCAGGTTCTGTTCCTCGTCCGAGATCGAAAACCAATACTTGATAACCGTGATACCCGACCGCACGAGCATCCGCTCGAACTCCGGCACGGACCGGAAGAACTCCTCAACATCCTCTTCGCTACAAAAGCCCATCACCCGTTCGACGCCAGCCCGGTTATACCAGCTCCGGTCAAACAGCACGATTTCGCCGGCCGCTGGCAGGTGCGCGACATAGCGCTGAAAGTACCACTGCGTCCGTTCCCGCTCATTGGGCGCGGGCAGCGCCGCAACCCGGCAAACACGAGGATTGAGCCGCTGCGTAATCCGCTTGATAACGCCGCCTTTACCAGCCGAATCGCGACCTTCAAACACCACGACAACACGTTTCTTGTTGTGCACGACCCAGTCCTGCAACTTCACGAGCTCGCGCTGCAACCCCAGCAGCTCTTTGAAATAGCGCTGCCTGTCGGCGGTCTTAATGTCGCTCGGATTGTCGAGCCCCTCCATCAACCCCGCAAGATTCTCGTCATCGAACTCCAGCTCAAGCGCCTCATCGAAACTGTCGGCCAGTTCGAGATAGGCCTCTTCACGCGTGGCCTTACGTCTGGAGTTGTCCGGGTTCATGCACTGGTCCTCTAAAGTTGCCACAAGCAGGCCGATCAGACCGTTCTACGAATGATTTGTGACGTGAATAAAAAATTCATGAGCCGCCATCCAGCCAGGCAAACCGGAACTACTGGAACTATTGAAACGCCGAGTACGCGATAACCGCCGCAAACCCAGACAGGATGATCGCGCCACTGCGTTCAATCCAGCCGCTGGCGCCCCCGTTGGCAACGTTCGATCTCAACGCAGCACCGATCCCAATCCAACCCAGTGCTGACACGGCAATCAGAAAAGGCAGCAAAACCGCAGCCTCGGGCCGGAAAACAAGCGCGCCAGCCGCGTCTTGCGGCATGACGAACATCGCCAGAACCAGCGCCTTCGGGTTCAGCAATGTCGTGAAGAATACGTGACCCCAACGAACCGGCTTGCTCTCCCTTGTTGCCAGTGCAGGTGGAGACCACAAGCTCAATGCAATCTGGATCAGCACAGCTGCCGCCGCCAATCGCAAAACCCGTCCGGCGACAGGAATTGCCTCAATGATCGGCGCGGCGACACTGATCAGTGCAACCACCGCCAGCCCATATCCTAAGATCGCAGCCATCACGAGATGAGCCGAACGCCGCAATCCAGCTGACGTGCCTGCAATGGCGAGCAGCGCATTGGTCGGTCCCGGCAAAGCCAGCGTCAGCGCAACGACAATGATAGTAGCGGTCAGTTGCATGGCCCGGCTTTGGCAGACCTCCGCCAAACCGGCTTTGACCAAGATCAGAAAGGTTTAACATCGGGCGCTCACGGACACGAACTATTCCGGCATTCAATACACAGGCACCTATGGACACACGAAAACATTCGATGTGTAGAGAGTGGCTAAAGGAACAACAAAAAATTGCAACAAACCCAACGAAACATGCGGTGGCGCTCCAGGACTAACTACCAAAAAGTAAAAATCCTTCTCTTTCGAACTCTCGCAAGAAAAACCACCACATCCCGACAAGACGAGCTAATCAATGTTAGTCTTGCAAGATCTCGCAATCGGCCATCCACCTCAAACTGCCCACCGGTTATCCCCTCCAAAAGAGCGGCGACGACTTCTTCTGAACGCCGCTTAACGTCGGCGCTGCCGTCTGCTTCAGCAATTGTCTCAATACAAACTACGATAAACGCTAGTCGAAATTTTAATTTTTCTTCTTCTTCAGTCTGTCCGCCTGAAATCGATGAAACAACTCTAGGGGACCATTGATTCGCCCAATACACGCATGACGCAGTATGCAAATCCCCCAATTGCTCAAGACACGCGTCAACTAATGCCCCTTGGTCCGACCTATTAATCTGCAGGAAAGCGACCCAAATAGCAATCACAAACCCAGCAACCGTCACTAAACCAGAAACCAATCCGCTCCACAACGATTCCATCACAAAGCCTATACACTTTTCGCCAATGGCAGACTGGCACTATCAATTTTTTCCATTATCCGGGCTATATCGGAAACCCTATGCCTTGCGACAAATTTCAAACGTCGCAAAACCTCTTCTTTTTTCATACCCTCATATTTCACGAGCCCGCCAAACGCCTCATCCAAAAAGGATGACGTGTACAACTGGACACCATCGAGATCAACCTCAACAACCTCATTGTCCCGCAACAGCCTCAGTAATACATCGTGCCTAAAAGTAAATCCGTTGTAAGGACCGTCATTTCTATTTCGACCAGCCGGCGCGGGAGAAAAATCTCTTGCTATGTTGACACGAGCAATTTTCATGTTAACCCCATTTTCCAACTGATTAAAGTACCCTTTCCATGCGATAGGATAGGACATACACTGATTCGGCTGTTTTCGACTACGCCCTGCGCGCCACCAGTCAGAACATAAAGGCGGCAACCTGAGCATCGGGACGGCTGAATTATCTCCGCCATACCCTGCCCTCGGCGTTCACCACGGGGATTCACGAGCATCGGGACACCCCCCTGCCTGAGCAAGGCCTCCAACAAGTCCGGATCGGAGACGCGACTGATGGAACGTCCGAAACCCAAGTTAGTCAGATAGTTTCTTCGTAGGTCGACAAGGAGCCCATCTCCTTTGTCTACAATCGAAAGCTGGATGATTTTCCTCTCTGGATCAATGTCGAGTAAACACCACCAGCGCCTCAGATCGTGGATTCGCACCTCGCCAGTAACAGGATCTGGCATTGGTTGTGCAAGCACTCCGCCATAGGCATGCCCGCACACATTGATTAACGCTTCAGTAAGTGCCCCGATAAGTTGTTCAGCACGAGAACTAGCTACGCCAACTCTTTCAAGCTTTGCGAGAAGCAGTAGGCTTAATTCAGCAGACGCCGTTCTACCACTGGAAAAAAATATTGCTTCGCGCCGTCATCTATTTCCCAAACCTTGCAAGTGCCGTTAACTAAGTAAACTTTTTGGCTATTTTTTTTATAAAGTGCAGCTAACAATTCAGATGCAAGTATAGGCGGCCTTAGACAATTCTTGGAAAGCCTTGCCCCAATGAATCTGCGCCATTGGTCGGCCTGACTTACGAACAGTAAGACTGCTTCGTGGTCGGCTTTCAAACCCTTTGGAATGCTGCAATCCCAGAAAAATCTGGTGCGCTCCTGCGTATTCAGATTAAGAGGTTTACGGCCTTCCACTTGATAAAAACTACTTACATCGCGCCCTGAGTAGGCTGTTAACTGCTTGTCACAACAATTCGAAAAATCATAAACCTCATTCGGATTGTCAACAAGACGGAAATCCACTGGAGCGACACAGCGAGTTTGAAGTTTTGCGAGTTTTCTTCTACGCTGGGAACGCCCGAGGTGAAAAGATGTACGTTTTTTCATATCGCCTGCGCCATGCAATATATAAAAGTGAAACAAACACTAATTTCTCACCTCAGCGGCGGGTCGGCGTTTTCTAGATTTAGTGGCAGCTTTACATTTTCTAACTAGTTGAGCTTTTTGCTTGTGCTTTAGTTTCTTCATTTTTTAAAGCTTCTTGTTGTATTTAATTGATCAAAGACGTCGGTCTATTTTATTTTAGTTTATCGCAACAAACAAATCGTACTTTCGAACGAAAGCAACAAGAGTTCGCCACCCAATTTTCCCCCGCAAACGTTCACAGAGTGATTTCGAACCGAAGCAGTTGGAGCGGGCGAAGGGAATCGAACCCTCGTATGAAGCTTGGGAAGCTGCCGTTCTACCATTGAACTACGCCCGCGTAATCATCACTCGTACCACAAGCGCTGCCACCGTCAAATGGCTAAAGACTGACGAAAACGCCCGCACGCAAGACCGCATGCGGGCGTCCCGAGATCCAGCAAACCTCAGCGCTTGACGAGCGCGTCGCGAATTTCCTTCAGATACACTTCCGTGGGCGTTGGCGGCGGCGGGGTCGCATCGGCAGCCGGCGCTGGCGACTTCATCGCGTTCATGGCCTTGACCAGCATGAAGATCGCAAACGCCGTGATCAGGAACTTGATGACCGCGTTGAGGAACAGACCGTACTTGATCAAAACGCCTGGGCCGGTCGGCGTCGGGAGCGTGACGGCGAGCGCCGAAAAGTCGATGCCGGCCATCAAATACCCGATCGGCGGCATGATCACGTTATCGACCATGGTGCCGACGATCGGCGCAAACGCTGCGCCGATGATGACGCCCACGGCGAGGTCAACCACGTTGCCCTTCATGGCAAATTCTTTGAATTCGCTGATAATCCCCATTCCTATTCCCCTTTTTGTTTCAGCCCATACCGTCAACGACGCCGCACCCGCGCCGGCGGGCGTCCCGCCTGATTCGGGACGCTAGCCCAACTTTGTTGCAGCCACAAATAATCCGTTAACAACTTAGTAACTGTTTCTACGTTTTGACCACAAACCAGAACGCTCTCAAAGCCTCATAGACAAACCCGGCATGCCCGGCGCAAACTGGCTAGGTGGCTGTTTGGGGCCATGTTTCAAAAATGGCCAACGCCGCATGACGGCCCCGATGTTTACCCCCACTTTCCTGGTTGCCGTCGCACTCGCCTACGTCGGTGCGTTGTTTGCCGTCGCCTGGGTCGGCGACCGCGCGATCCGCTTACGCCAAGGCGCGAGCGGTCGACCTATGATCTACGCCCTGACCATGTCGGTCTACTGCACGTCTTGGACGTTGTTTGGCAGCGTCGGCTTGGCGTCCACCACGGGTTATGATTTCATCCCGATCTATCTAGGCCCGATCCTTGTCTTCGTGCTGGGCTATCCCATCCTGCTCCGGATCGTGCGCCTCGCCAAAAGCCAGAATCTGACGTCGGTTTCGGATTTCCTCGCCGCCCGTTATGGCAAGAGCCAGAAGGTGGCCGCCATCGTCGCCCTCGTGATGATCGTCGCGACCCTGCCCTACATCGCCCTGCAGTTGAAGGCGATTTCCGTCTCGATCGAAACCCTTCTCGGCGGCGGGCCGCTCGTCCACATCGAGCAACCAGGCATCGCCTTCATCGACACGGCCATTGTCATCACCTTTGCCCTCGCCGTCTTCGCGATTCTGTTCGGCACCCGCTATATCGACGCAACCGAGCACCAGGACGGACTGATGCTCGCGGTCGCCGTCGAAGGCGTCGTCAAGCTCGCGGCCCTCACCGCCGTCGGCATCTTCGTTGTGTTCGTCATGTTCGACGGCCCCGCAGAAATGTGGCAACGTGTCAGCGCCGACCCTCAGATCAACGCCGTCTTCTCCAGCACGCTCCACGGCGGCCGCTGGCTCACCCTCACGTTGCTGAGCGCCTGCTGCATAATTCTATTGCCGCGCCAATTCCATGTCGTCGTTGTCGAAAACAACTCCGAAGCAGAGATCAAACGCGCGCGCTGGCTGTTCCCTCTCTATCTTGTCGCGATCAATATCTTCATCATCCCGATCGCAATGGCAGGCCAGCTTGTGCTTCAGCGCGGTATCGCGGACCCGGATTTTTTCGTGCTCACCGTGCCGATGCACGCTGGCAGCCAACTGTTTTCATTGATCGCTTTTATCGGCGGACTTTCAGCCGCCACTGCCATGGTGATTGTCGAAGCCGTCGCCCTCTCCATCATGGCAAGCAACGGCATCGCGCTCCCCCTCCTGCTGCGACGCAGACTGACGCGTGCTGAGCGAAACGGCGAAAGCCCGTCCGCTGGCGTGTCCGACCTGTCGGGTTTCGTGTTGCTCATCCGCCGATCGGCCATCATCATCATCTTGCTGTTGGCTTACGTCGTCTATCGCACGCTCGCACCGTTCCAGACCTTGGTCTCCATCGGCTTGATCTCGTTCGCCGCAGTCGCCCAGGTGGCACCGGCCTTCATCGGCGGACTGATCTGGCGCAACGCCACGGCCAGCGGCGCCATCGCCGGGATCGTGTCGGGCATGGCAGTTTGGGCCTACACCCTCGTCATCCCCTGGATCGCCAAAGCCGGCTTCATCTCCGACAGCCTCGTGACCGACGGCCCTTTTGAAATCGCAGCCCTACGTCCTCAAGCCCTCTTTTTCCTCCAGTTCGACCCGCTGGAACACGCCGTCTTCTGGAGCATCGCCGCCAATATCACAGCCTTCATCGCAGTCTCGGCCCTCCGCCAACCCGAGCCCATCGAACGCCTCCAGGCCCAGATCTTCGTCCCCAACGAAGTCGACCAGCGCCCGACAAAAGCCTTCAAGCGCTGGCGCACGACGTTGACCCTCGGCGATCTCGAAACCACCGCCGCCCGCTATCTCGGCGTCGACCGTGCCGCCCGATCGTTTGCAGCCTTCGCCGCCCGCCGCCAGCCAGTCGTCGGGCCAAGCCCGACCGCGAGCACCGAAGCCGACGTCCACGCCATCCGCTTCACGGAGCACCTTTTAACGAGCGCCGTCGGCGCGGCCTCTGCACGCCTGATCATGTCGCTGCTGCTGCGCCGGGGCAACGTCTCGCAAGTCTCTGCGCTGCGTCTCCTCGACGACGCCAACGAAGCCCTCCAGTTCAACCGCGATCTGCTCCAGTCGGCCCTCGATCAGGTTCGCCACGGCCTCTCCGTGTTCGACAAGGACATGCGCCTCATCTGCTGGAACCGCCAGTTCCGCGAACTGTTGAACCTGCCCGAGGAAGTGGTTCAACTTGGCACCCCCCTCGATACCTTGTTGCGGATCTCGGCAGCCCGCGCGGGCCTGGAAAGCCCCAACCTCGAAACCGTCATCGGTGACCGGGTCCTCAAACTTGCCGTCCGCCACGAGATCTATCACGAGCGCGAATTGTCGGGCGACTACATCCTCGAAGTCCGCACCAATCCGATGCCGCAAGGCGGCATCGTGATTACCTTCTCCGACATCACCCATCGCGTCCTGTCTGACGCAGCGCTGGCCCGCGCGAATGAGACGTTGGAGCGCCGGGTCCAAGAGCGCACCCGCGAACTCGTCGAAGTCAACAATGCCCTGACGCATGCCAAATCCCAAGCCGATCAAGCCAACGCCGACAAAACCCGATTTATTGCAGCCGCCAGCCACGACATCCTCCAACCCTTAAACGCCGCCCGCCTTTACGCGGCAAGCCTGGCCGAACGCTCTCTCGCAGGCTCAGAAGGCCACCTTGTCCGCAACCTGGACGCCTCGCTTCAAGCGGTTGAAGAAATCTTCTCGGCCCTGATCGACATGTCGCGCATGGACGCTGGCCGCTTGGAACCCGACATCGAAGTGTTCCCGGTCGCAATGATCCTTGACCAACTCCTGGTCGAGTTCCAGCCCATCGCCAGCGCCAAGGGCCTCCAGCTGACCATCCTCCCAACCTCGGCCTGGGTCCGGTCAGACCGTCGTTTGCTCCGCCGTGTCCTCCAAAATCTGCTTGCCAACGCAATCAAATATACAGCCCACGGGCGCGTCCTGATCGGCGTGCGGCCCACCTGCCATACCATCGCCATCGCCGTTTATGACACCGGCCCCGGCATCGCCGCCGCCGATCAGGCCATCATCTTCAAGGAATTCCAGCGCCTCGACGAAACCGCTGGCAACGAACGTGGCGTCGGCCTTGGCCTGTCGATCGTCGAACGGATCTGCAAAATCCTTGGAGCGCGCCTTGACCTGCACTCGACGCCCGGCCGCGGTTCGAAGTTCGCAGTCCACGTGCCCCGTGCCGCAGCCCTCCCGCCCTCGCTGTTTGCCAACCAGAAACCAGCCCCGACGCTCGGCAGCTTCGACGGTGTCCGCGTCCTGTGCATCGACAACGAGCCAGCCGTTCTAGAAGGCATGGAAGCCCTGTTGAAAGGCTGGAACTGTTCGGTAGAAACAACCGCCAGCGCCGAAGCGGTCATCCTGCGCCGCATGGGTTTCCCCGCGTCGGCAAGCCTATGGCCCAGCGTCATCCTGGCCGACTATCATCTGGACAACGGCACCGGCGTCGAGGCCATTGCTCGGATCCGCGCGGCCTCGAAATTCGCAATCCCCGCAATCATCATCACCGCCGACCACTCGACCGACGTCCAGCGCGAAATCCGCAACTGCGGTCACACCCACCTGAAAAAGCCGATTAAACCGGCAGCCCTGCGCGCCGCACTCGCCCAGGTCCTCATGCGCGGCCGCGTCCCCACGCCCGCCAGCCCCAACCAAGCCGAAACCGAGACGGTCTGACACCTGTCATCCCGGGCCAGCGAGGCGCCAGCCGAGCGCCTGCCCCGGGACCCGGGCATGAGCGCCGAAGGCACAACATTATAGCTGTAAACCTTGGCCCCCGTTACCCCTGCGCGCGCCACTCGCTGTCTTCCAGCCGGTTGATCGCAATCACCGCCTGCGTTCGACTGTCGACGCCGAGCTTGGTGAGAATCTGCGACACATGCGCCTTGATAGTGGCTTCCGACACGTTCAGCTTGTAGGCGATCAGCTTGTTGGGCAGCCCTTCCGACAACATCATCAACACACGCAACTGTTGCGGCGTCAGCGTCGAAATCCGCGCCAGCAGGTCGCCATGTTCAGACGGCTGGGCAATGCTGAGATCGACGTCGGCTGGCGTCCACACCTTCCCATCGAGCACCGCCTGCACCGCTTGACGGATGTTGTCGACCGGCTCCGATTTCGGCACAAAACCCGCAGCCCCAAACTCGATGCAACGCCGGATCGTGGTCCGGTCTTCCGTCGCCGAAACAACGATCACCGGCACACCGGGATGCTGTGCCCGTAAAAACAGCAGCCCTGAAAGCCCCATCACACCCGGCATGGCCAGATCGAGCAGCACCAGATCGACTTCGATGCCGCTGGCCAGAACCTGTGTCAACTGGTCCAGCGACGAGGCCTCTTGAATCCCGGCTGCGGGAAAGTTCGCACTCAGCGCCTGATGGAGCGCGCCGCGAAACAACGGATGGTCATCAACGATAATGATACGAGCGGTCGTCACTAAATCCTCCCGAAGGCGCACTCTTCTGTTCGAAAATGTCGCCCACTCATTGATCAACCCACCGTTGAACCGCGACAGATTGTCGACGAGTCATAGCACCAAAGTGCACCACGGCAGTCGCTTAGTAAACCGGCTCATTGATTCGGGGGAACACAAAACGGTTCCAAGTTTAACGGCTGACGGCCAGTCCGCTTTGCAAAACCCGCCAGCAACTGACATGGTTCAGCGTTGAACATTTGCCCTGATGCCCAAATCCAAGCATGTTGCTCGCTTACATGCGAGCTTCAACCAGATAGGTAAGGCCACCGGCAATGATCGAGCGCAAGGAACGCAAACCCTATTGGCAGCACACGAAGTGGCAGATGCTGGCCAGCCTGATCCCTTTTCTGGCCGTCATTATCGTTTTACCGCTGTATGCTGAAAAGCTGAATTCAAATCGTTTTATGGGTTTCCCGCTCGGATACTTCCTCGCCGCCCATGGTTTGGTGCTGATTGCCGTCATCACTGTCGCAAGCTTCGTCAATCGCCAGGACGCCATCGACCACTGGCACGGCGCCCACGAAGACAACTGATAATGCGCCAATGCCAACGCCGATGACGTGCAACCAGGGTCACGCGATATGCAGTTCACGCCAGCGAGACGAATGGTCAACCCTAAGCTCGGGTCCTATTTCGCAATCTTTGTCAGCGCCTACATTACCGTTGTCCTGCTGGTCCTGATCGGCGAACACCTCGGCGCGGCTAAATCTCACCGCGATTGGGCGATGCTCTTGGTCCCGCTGGCCCTTTATGCAGTCATCGGCCTTGCCGGCAGCACCGAAAAATCGCTCGAATTTTTTGCCGCCGGCCGCCGCGTCCCAGCCGTTTATAGCGGCTTTTCGCTCGGATTGACGGCCTTTGGCGGCACCGGCATCGTCGCCATCACCGGCGCGCTGTTTCTGATCGGCTTTGATGCCCTCTGCCTCGTGATCGGCGGTCTGGCGGGCTTTGTCGTGATGGGCATTCTCCTGGCCCCCTTTTTTCGCAAATTCGGCGCTTACACGATTCCAACCTACCTCGGGCGGCGCTTTGAAAGCCCGTTCCTCCGCATCCTGTCTGCGGCCGTGATTTCACTGCCCCTGATGCTGATGCTCATTGCCGAACTCAAAATGGCAGCCTTTTCGGCAAGCTTTTTGACCGGCGCGCCGCAATCAAACCTCCTCGCCTTGATCGCCATCACGATGGTGGTGATGCTATCGCGTGGCGGCACCCGCTCGCTGACATGGTCGAGCGTGGCCCAGACGATTGCAGCTCTCCTGGCCTTGCTTGTCCCCATTACCATCGTCGCCGTGATGTGGACAAACTTGCCTCTCCCTTTGCTCTCTCATGGCCCGTTGATGCGCCCGCTGGCCAAGAACGAAGCGTTCCAAGGCCTCCCAATTTTGTTGGCACAGGGCTTTGCGTTCGACATGCCCGGTTACGGCCTTTCCGTCATATCCAAGCGCTTTGCCACAACCTTCGGCGCCGTCGGCCCGGCTGGCTTTGTTGCCGCCACCCTCACCATCATGATGGGTGTGGCGTGCGCACCATGGCTGCTGCCGCGTATCGCAACGACACCCGGGGTCTATCAGGCCCGCAAGTCGCTGGGCTGGGCAACCCTGCTGTTTGGCATCTTGATGCTGACCGCAGCATCCATCGCCGTGTTCTCGCGAACCTTGTTGTTTGAAAGCACCCTTGCTGGCCTCGTGCCCGATTGGTTCCGCCAATTGGCCGCCATGGGCTACGCAGAAATCGACGTCAAGCAAATGACCGGCTCTGCCGAGCAGGCCCGAAACCTTTTATCCAGCCTCAGCATCAACCGCGACGCTGTCCTGTTCGCCTTGCCGCTGGCCGCGGGCCTTTCGGAAACGTTTGTCGCCCTTGCCGTGTCCGGTGCGGTCGCTGCCTGCTTGGCAGGCGCGTCTGCAGCCGTTGCAGCGCTGGCTGCCTCCCTGTCCGAAGACATCATTCACGGCACCAAAGCCGAACCCCCGCCCGACCATCAGCGCTTGCCAATGGCCCGCTCGGCCGTGATCGCGATCATCGCCGCCGGAAGCATCCTCGCCGCCATCATTCCCATCGACAGCCTCGCCCTTCTGCTCATGTCCTTGTCACTGACCGGGTCGTCATTTTTCGCCATCCTCGTGCTGTCGATCTGGTGGAAGCGCATGAACGCATACGGCGCGGTTGCCGGCCTCGTATCGGGCTTCACCGTCGCCCTGATCACGATCGCCACTGGCAGCATGGAATGGCTCGCCTTCGACCCTGCACTGGCAGGCGTCATCGGCATTCCGGCAGCCTTCACCGCAACCATTGCCGCAAGCCTTGCAACCCCCTTGCCCAGCCGCCACGAAAGAGAGCTCATCCGGGATATTCGCGTCCCGGGCGGCGAAATCCTCTATGACCGCGAGATGAGGCTCTTGCGATTGAAAAAACACCAGCGAGCTTCAGATCCGGTATAGCCAATAGTCCGTTTGGCCAGCACGGACGTGATCGCGTTCCCCGAAAGACCTATGATGCAAAGCCCGAAATCCACGGCACCCTCAGCCACCGAACAACCCAAATCAACGTCGACCGTACCTGGCGTGTCCGAGCGGTTGACGGTGTACCCAGCCATTGAGCCCTACGCGACGGGCACCCTCGACGTCGGCGACGGCCACACCATCTTCTACGAACAGTGCGGCAACCCGCGCGGCGAGCCTGTGGTGATGCTTCACGGCGGCCCCGGCGGCGGTGCAAACCCCACATTACGCCGCTTCCACGATCCAAACACCCACCGCATAGTCCTGTTCGACCAGCGCGGCGCTGGCCGCTCCACGCCCTATGCAAGCCTGGATCACAACACGACGTGGCACCTCGTGGCCGACATGGAAAAACTGCGCCGCCACTTGAGCATTGAGCAATGGCAGGTGTTCGGCGGCTCCTGGGGCTCGACGCTCGCGATCGCCTATGCCCAAACCCACCCCGAGCGCGTGACCGGCATGATTCTGCGCGGCATCTTTCTGCTTCGCAAACGCGAGATCGACTGGTTTTATCAACACGGCGCGAGCAACCTTTACCCCGACGCGTTCGAAGCCTTCCAGAGCATCATTCCGCCCGACGAACGCCATGACATGGTCGGTGCCTATCACAAACGCCTGACAGGCTCGGACAAAGCCGTCCAACTCGCCGCCGCCAAAGCCTGGAGCATCTGGGAGGGATCGACGTTGGCCATGCGCCAAGATCCCGGCCGGATCGCAGCGTTTGGCTCCGACCACTACGCCGTCGCATTTGCCCGCATCGAATGCCACTATTTCAAAAACGGCGGTTTCTTGGATCAAGACGATCAACTGCTGGCCAACGCCCACCGCTTGGCTGGCATCCCCGGTGTCATCGTCCACGGCCGCTACGATGTCGTAACGCCGCTCGCCAACGCCTGGGCACTTCATAAAGCCTGGCCTCAAGCCGACCTGCGCATCGTCGAAGACGCCGGCCACGCCATGACCGAACGCGGCAACACACACGAGTTAATTGCCGCGACCCGCCGCCTCGCCCAACAGCGCCGCACGAGTTGAACCGGACTGCCATACCGGTCAATCCCGGACATTTAATCCCGGGGCCAAAGTCATACCTCGTGCGGCGACGACTAGCGCAATGGACTCAGAGAGGCTTCCCGTCCGGAGTCGGCTTCGTGTCCTGCTCAACCTTGTTGAGCCGCTCACGCAGTTTCTTGACCATCCGTTCCACGTAATCGAACGCCTGATCAACATCCTTCTCGGTCGGCAGCTCAACCCGACCGCGTCCCCCCGGCGGCTCCTTCGCCGGATCGCCGATCCCGGCCATCTCTTCCATCTTCGTGAGCTGCTCTTTCAGCACCAGAATTTCGCCCTTGAGCCCGTCGATCTCGCGGCGCAACGCCTGTTCGCCATCCTTCGTCGGCGTACACACCCAATCGCCCGTCGTCTTCGTGCAAAACGATGTCGCACCAGTCACGGTATCGAGCTTCAACGCCCCACCGTCCGACGGCGTCATTGAGAATCGCCCCGGCTTATCGTCGGCAAACCCCGCCCCGCTCGAAACCGCAAGAATCGCCCCGGCCAGCGCCGACATAGATGCAACACGCATGAGGTCTCTCCCTATGACACAGCCGATTGCTGACGCACGTCCGATTACGCGCCAACTATGGCGCAATCATCACCATTCATATGTGATTTCGCGCAACACCCACCAAGGGTGCGCCTCGAAATCCGCGATCCACAGCAAAATCCACCTTGACACTCGCGAATCAAAATAAACTGCGCGGTACTGATTTTCTTCTGATAAATCTGAGCCCTAAGACATCGCTTAACCGAACATTTACGGCTCAATGAGAAGGTCGCTGTGGCACGGTTCTGTTTGTTTGAAGTCTGAACCAATCGGCGCTCGAGAAAGCGCGACATGGGGACGAGAGAACAACGATGTCGATAGACACCAATTCAAACCACGCCGACGACGACATCAAGCACATGCTCAGCGAAGTCATCGCTCACATAACCGACGCCGACCGCCGCAGCACGGCATCGTTACGCCAGATGCAGGAGCGCCTTGAGTCGCTGGGCCACGAAGCCCGCTCTGTCCGCAATGGCGTGCCTGCTGGCTACCTGCCCGGCTTTGATCGTATTGAAGACGGCATGTCGCTCTTGGCAGCCCGCATCGCCCAGTCTTATTCCGCCCGCGAACACGAAGCCGAGAGCAACGCTCCCGGCACAGTCGACGTGCCAGCTGAGACCGTTGCCGCCCCGGTCGTAGACCAAGCCTACATCCCAGCAACGCCAATGGCGCCCCCCGTCGTCGAAACGGTGCAGGCAGCCCCGGCCCCCGCCAACCCGACCTGGTTCGACCTCGAACAGCCCAATCCGCTGTCGTCCACCACGCCCGGCCTGCTGCGCGCACGCTCCACGTCTTATGCGTCCGACGTCGACACCTTCGACGTCATCGAAACGCTGCCCGACACGTCCAACGAACCTTGGTCGGTCGACACCGCTGCAGCCCTGGTCGACATTTACGCTGGCGACGAGGCCTTGCCGTTCCATGCCGCAGCGCTGGCCGAAAAGCCGGTAGCCCCAGCTCCTGCCCTGGCTCCCGTTGTCGAAGACCGCGAACCAGCCGTTGTAGAAAAGCACTGGCTTGATGGCCGCCTGTCCGAAATTGCAGCCCGCGTCGAACGCTCGCTTGCCGAAAGCCGCTCCGACAAGGCGCTCGCGTCGATGGAGCATCGCCTCGATGAATTCGAGAGCCGCATGATCGCCGTCTTGAACGGTGTCGCCACCAAACACGACGTCGAAAGCCTCGCCAACCTCGAAATTCAAATTCGCGACCTGCGCGCCCAGTTTGAACTGACCCACACCGAACTGATGCGCATCGACGACCTTGAGCGCCAGCTCAGCCACATCGCACAACAGACGTCCGACGAAAACGTCGGCGCCATGATGACCCGCTTCGTCCCGGCGGCCAACACAGCGCCTGCCGCCGCCGACTTCCACGGCGTCGCGATCGCTGCCGCCGAAGCCGCAGCCTCCCGCGTCGCCACGGCCAGCAACGGTCGCGGTAATCGCGTCGAAGACATGCACGCGCTTCTCGCCGAGTTCATCCAGGAGCGCCGCCACGGCGAAGAGCAGACCGCCAACACCCTCGACACGCTGCAGCAGGCCATGCTGCGCATCCTCGACCGTGTCGACGCGATCGAACCCAACCCGGCAACGTCCGCCTACCACGTCTCAAACCCGTACGAACTGCAGCACTTGGCCATCGACCCTGCCGAGCAGGATGCCCACCGCGCAACGTTCAACGCACCATTGGCAGCACCAGCCGCAATGCCAGCCGTTGAGCCCGAAATCGCAGCCGCTCCCGCCCAGCCCGTCCCGGCTGGCGACTACCTGGCCCAGCAGCGCGCCAAGATGCAGGCCAGCGTCCAACGCGCCGCCGCAGCCCAGCGTGACAAGCTCAAGGCCAACCAGGACGATGCCGCCGAAAAGGCCAGCGTCGCCCGCCCGGCAAAGCCCGCCCCAGCCGGTGGCTCGCGCCGCCTCATGGTCAGCGGCTTGGCGCTTGCCGTCGTCGCCGGTGGCCTCAGTGCCTTCGCCGTCCTGTCGAGCGGCCCGCGCGACCCAAGCACCATCGTTGGCATAGCGTCTCCGCAAGCCATCACCGAACAGTCGTTGAGCCAGTCGTCCACTCAGTCCGCCGCAGCTCAGGCAGCCACAACTGAACCCCAGTCGGCCACCACCACCCTGACCGACGCCGTCGTCACCGAACAAAAAAGCGGCTCCAACTACGCCCGCACCCAGGCTGTAACGCCCGCCCCGCTCAGCGGCATCCTGCTGCAGTCAGACGATCTGGAACCCGCTCAAGCCGCAGCACCGGTCGCCCCAAGCCAGGGCGGCGTGAAAGCAACCCCGGTCGCCGCCCAACTGACCGACCTCGAACAGATGACGGCGGCCAGCCCCAACACGCAATCACGCGGCGCCCTCGACCTCCCACCCGCAACCGTCGGCCCCTTGTCGTTGCGCCTCGCCGCAGCCCAAGGCGACGCATCGGCTGAGTTCGAAGTCGCCAGCCGCTTGGCCGAAGGCAAAGGTACCGACCAGAACCTGAAGGAAGCCGTCCGCTGGTATCAGCGCTCTGCAGCCCAAGGCTTTGCCCAGGCCCAGTACCGTCTCGGCACGTTCTACGAGCGCGGCCTCGGCATGAAGGCAGACGCTGCCCGCGCCCGCACTTGGTATCAGCGCGCAGCCGACCAGGGCAACGTTAAGGCGATGCACAACCTCGCAGTCCTGGCCGCTGGCCGCTCGGCGGAAAGCCCCGACTACACCACCGCTGCCCGCTGGTTCAGCCAAGCCGCCAGCTACGGCCTCCCCGACAGCCAGTTCAATCTGGCCGTGCTGTCCGAAAGCGGCCTCGGCATCGAAAAAGACATGGTCCAGGCCGCCATGTGGTTCAACATCGCCGCCCGCTCCGGCGACAAGGAAGCCATGCGCCGCCGCGACCTGATGAAGTCCAAAATGGACGCCAAGGACCTCGCCGCCGCCGAACACCTCGTGAAGTCCTGGCAGCCGCTCGTGCCTGAGAAAATGGCCAACGACCCACGCGCCGCCGGCGAAGCCTGGAAAACCCGCCAAGCCGCCAGCCCCGAAGCCCGCTGAGCTAACTCACATCGCAACACGCAAGCCTCATCGCGACCCACACCCCCTAAAAGCAAGCCCTCCCCGGCTTGCTTTTTTTGTTTTCACAGCATTGAGACTGAATCAGCGGAAGAATAGGTTCCTATCGCTCCCGCTCGCCGAGCGGCGAACAGCCGCCGGGCCGGATGGGCCGGACTCCAAAGGTTTGGCCTATTCAGGTCAAACCTTTTGCAAGAGGGTAACAGTCGCCGCTACAGAGCCATTCCAGCGCAAGGCACCATCCCCTCACTCCATGGCCGTCCTTGAGGCGGCCATCCAGAGCAACAAACGCAGCCCTTGCCGAGTGGCAACTGGAAGCGAGCCGTGCCAGTTGTAATGCAAGCCGGTTTCGGCTTGGAACCATTGGCCGTCGCAGCGAAGCAGCGCAAACAAGCACGAAGCGCGCATCCAAGGATGCGCTACCGGTGATGGCTTGGATGCCGCCCCACACAAAAACCCCTTGCCACCTCCCCCCTCCCAACTCACTACTCACTCACTAACCCACTGCCCACTGCCCACTGCCCACTGCCCAACCTCCCAACGCCCAACCCAATGACCCTCTACCTCCCCATCGCCGAAATGAGCATCAACGTCTGGGTGTTGATCAGCATGGGCGCGGCTGTGGGCTTCCTGTCGGGCCTGTTCGGCGTCGGCGGCGGCTTCATCATGACCCCGCTGTTGATCTTCATCGGCATCCCGCCTGCCGTCGCCGTCGGCACCGGCTCGGCCCAGATCGTCGCCTCGTCCATGTCGGGGGCGGTCGCCCAATACCGGCGCGGCAACGTCGACATCAAGATGGGCCTCGTGCTGATCGCAGGCGGCCTCGTTGGCACCGTCATCGGCGTCGACGTCGTCCGCATCCTGCGCCGCCTCGGCCAATTCGATCTCGTCGTAGCCCTCGGCTACGTTACGTTCCTCGGCATCGTCGGCATCTTGATGTTGATCGAAAGCTCGACCACCCTGGCCAAGGTCCAGGCCGGTGGCAAAGGCAGGGGTCGCCGCGCCCATGCCCACAGCTGGCTTGACGGCTTGCCGTTCAAGATGCGCTTCCGCCACTCGAAACTCTACACCAGCGCTGTCCCGCCAGCCGTGATCGGCACATTCGTCGGATTCCTGGCCGCCATCTTCGGCATCGGCGGCGGCTTTATCATCGTCCCGGCCTTGATCTACATTTTGCGGATGCCAACCAACATCGTCGTCGGCACGGCCCTGTTCCAGATCGTCTTCGTTACCGCCGCAGCGACCGTCCTCCAGTCGGCGACCAACCAGACCGTCGACTTGGCGTTGGCTTTGGTGCTCGTCATCGGCGGCGTGTTCGGCGCGCAATTTGGTGCCATCGCTGGCCAGCGGTTGCGCGGCGAACAGCTCCGGTTCTGGCTCGCGGCCTTGGTGCTGCTTGTCGGCCTCCGCGTCGGCTACGATCTGGTCGTCAAGCCGGCCGAACTGTATTCGATCACGCCCCTTGTGCGAGGGCTCGAATGACCCCCATCGCACGCCTCGTGTCAGCCTTGATCGCCGTCCTGGTCGCGTCCTCTGCCGCAGCGACCGCAAACCCCACGCCCGCCGGTCCCGTAACAGACATCGCGCCCCCCGGCCAACTCCGCACAGCCCAGCAGACCAAACCCAAACCTCCGCCCAAAACGCCCCCGCCTCAAAAATCACGCCAACCCCGCCCCACGCCGACAGCACCAGCCATCCTCTCCCCGCCCCCCGAGCGGATCGAAGTCGACGTCTCAACCCGCACCATCGAAGTCACGTCGGCTTTTGCCGGCACCGAAATCATCGTGTTCGGCACTGTCCTCAACAGCCAGCAGGAGAGCGCGGAGTCGGGCTATTACGATGTCGTCGTCGTGGTCGAAGGCCGCGGCGCAACTTCAATCGTCCGCCTCAAATCGAACGTCGGTGGACTATGGATCAACACCCAATCGGTCCGCTTCGACAACCTGCCACTCTACTCAGCCATTGCCTCCTCGCGCCCACTGGAAGAGATCGCCGAGCCATCCGTCTTCGTCGCCAACGTCATCGGCTACACCCGCGCCCGCATGTTCCCCGGTCGCCATTCGTCCAAAGTCACCGCCGAGGAACTCGACGCCTACAAAACCGCAGCCCTCCGCTTGAAGCAAAAGGACGGCCTTTACGTCACGTCCGACTATGGTGTCGCCTTCATCGGCCCAGCCCTGTTCCGCGCCAGCATCAAACTCCCCGCCAACATTCCCGTTGGCCCGCTCGGTGCGCGCGTTTTCCTGTTCCACGACGGCCAGTTGCTGGCCTCCCAAAAAGCCACCGTCATGTTGGAACGCCAGGGCGTCGACCGCCTCGTCTACGATTTCGCCTTCGAGCACCCGGTCTGGTACGGCATCCTGACCGTCGCGATTGCAGCTTTCGCAGGACTCGCCGCCTCCCTCGCCTTCCGCCGTTAGACTTTTACGCAATCGGCGAACCGATCGCATTTTCGTCTCTTTGACCGGCGGGTCCAGGGCGCGCAGCGTCCTGGCCTTCACTTCACTTTGTCGCGCCGCCGCACAAGCCTCAAACCGCTTCCTGGAACCGCACGGCCGTCTCAAGATCGACCGAAACCAGCTGCGAAATCCCCTTCTCGGCCATCGTGACGCCAAACAGCCGGTTCGTCCGCGCCATGGTCATCGGGTGATGGGTAATGACGAGAAACCGCGTGTCGGTCTCCTCCGCCATCTTCTCCATCAGCAGGCAAAACCGGTCCACGTTGCTGTCGTCCAGCGGCGCATCCACTTCGTCGAGCACGCAAATCGGCGACGGGTTGGTCAAAAACACCGCAAAGATGAGCGACAGCGCCGTCAGCGTCTGCTCGCCCCCCGACAACAGCGACAAGGTTGCGGGCTTTTTCCCCGGCGGCTTGGCGATGATCTCAAGCCCGCCTTCCAGCGGATCGTCGCTCTCGATCAGCTCAAGCCGCGCTTCCCCGCCCCCAAACAGCGTCGTGAACAGCCGCTGGAAATGCCCGTTCACAATCGTGAACGCATCGAAGAGCCGCTTTTTCGCCTCCCGGTTGATCTGCCCGATCGCCCCCCGCAGCTTCGCGATCCCAGCTTCCACGTCGGCAACTTCCGCCGCCATCGACCCGACCTGCGCGTTGATGGCCTCAAGCTCATCGTCGGCCTGCAGGTTCACCCCGCCCAGCCGCTCGCGGTCCCCTTTCAGCCGCGTCAACTGCCGGTCCAGATCGAGCGGCGACGGCAGCGGCGTCTCGGGCGCAACATCAGCTAATCCAAGACACTGCTCCGGGTCCATATCCAGCGCCTCACGTGCCTTGCGCACATCATCCGCCCGCCGCACCCGCGCCGCCTCCAGCTTCGCTTCGAGCCGCGCCCGCGCCTCCCGATAACCGCCTGCTGCCGTCTGAGCAGCCTTCAGCGCCGACACAGCGGCCCGGAACGCCGTCTCGGCCTGAACGAACTGATCGGCTGCTTGCGACCGCGCCTGTTCGACCTGAGACAATTCCGTGATCAGCTTCTGGCGCTGATCGGCAATCTGCGCCGGCAGATCCGCAAGGCTCGCCAGTTCCGCCCGCAGGTCCGGCAACCGCGCGCGCAGCGTCTCCACCTGCGCCGATGCCGCAACCGACCGCGCCGTCCACCGCGCCAGGTCTTCGCGCAAGGAGGTCTCGCGCTCCCGTCGCACCTGCCGCTCGCGGATCAGTTGCGTCGCAGTCGCCCGCGCGTCGGCCACCACCGACCGCGCCTTAGACGCCGCCATTTGCGCCATCTCAAGCTCTGGCCCGTCGTCTTCGGCTTCCTCCATCAAATCGAGCGTCACCGCCAGCTCATCGAGCTTGGCGTGCGCCTCGATCAGATCGTCTTCGGCCCGCGCTTTCGCCTCGCCAAGCGCTGCCAGTTTCCCTTGCGTATCGCGTGCCGCTCGCTCGACAACCGTCAATTGATCGCGCGTCGCCGCAACTCGGCCCTGCGCCTCCCGCCACTCGACCCTCAACGCCCGCTCCCGCGCGCCAGCTTCCGCCAGCGCGACGGCCAGCGCCGCAGCGTCTCCCCCTGCTGCCTCAGCCGCAGCCGCAGCATCGGCCTCAAGCGCTGCCAAACCCACCAGCCGGTTGCGTTCGGCGAGCCGCATGGCAGCAGGCGTTGCCCCGTCCGCTGCCGCAACGAATCCGTCCCACCGCCACAGATCGCCCGCTTTCGACACCAGCCGCTGCCCCGGCTTCAACGCCGTCTGCAACCGCTGCCCCTGCTCCGCCGTCACCACCCCGATCTGCCGCAACCGCCGCGTCAACGCCTGCGGTCCCGTCACATGCAACAGCAGCGGCTCAACATCGGCGGGCAACCCCTGACCTTCCTCGCTCTTATCCAGATGCAGCCAATGCACGCTCGCCGTTGCATCCAACGACGCCTCCAGATCGTCCCCGAGCGACGCGCCCAGCGCCGTCTCGTACCCTGGCGACACCGTCACCCGATCGACGATTGACGAAACGCCCATCCCAGACACCGGCACCAACAGCTTGGCGAGCGTCTCCCGTTCGATGCGGATCGCGTTCATGGCAAGCAGCGCTTTGGCCGCGATCTCCCGGGCAGCCCCGGCCTTCCCCGTCAGATCGCGAACCAACGCCTCCGCCTCGAGCGTTTCGCCTTCAACCTCGACCAGCCGGGCAGCCAACGCTTGCCCCCCTGCCGTCAGGTCCGCCAGCTTGAGACTGTCGGGGGCGCGCGCCGTCGTCTCGCGGATTTGCTCGGCAAGCCCCGCAATCGACCGCTGCAACCGCGCAACACCCTCTTCGCGCTCGGTCCGGTTGGCCTCTAGGCTGCGCCGCTGCGCCTTGGCCTCGGCCACCCGGTTGGTCTGCGCCGACAGCTTCGCTTCCGCGACCCGAAGTGCTGCTTCCCCGGTCGCCAACCGCTCGCGGGCTTCCTCGTCGGCACCGTCGTGCGCGTCGTCATGCGCGGCAATCTTAGCCCCTTCAACCTGCAATCGCTCCACCGTGGCACGGCATTCGTCCAGTAAGTCCTCTTCCCGCGCAATATCCTTCGCCGTTTGGTCAAGCCGCCCGCGCAACTCGCCCGCCCGCTCCACCGAGCGCTGCGCTTCCCGGTCGAACGTCTCTAAAGCGTGGGTCAATCGCGCCACGATCGCAGCCCTGGTCGCCTCTTCATCCCGCAACGGCTGCAGCAGCGCCGAAAACTCAGCCTCCTCGCGCAACGCCTTGGCTTCCGCCTGCGTTGCCTCGGCCAATGCCGATAAAACCTCCCGCAGCGCGGCTTCCTCGCGTTCCACCAGCGCGTGCGTTTCCCGCCACGACACATAATGAAACAGCGCCTCGCACCGCCGGATTTCCCCCGATAACTCCTTATAGCGCCTGGCCTGTCTTGCCTGCCGCTTCAGCGTTTCCAGCTGCGCCGTCAGCGCGCCCATCACATCGCCCAGCCGGGCCAGATTGGCGTCCGCCGACTTCAGCCGCAACTCCGCCTCGTGCCGACGCGAATGTAACCCCGCGACACCCGCCGCATCCTCCAGAATGCGCCGCCGGTTTTCCGGTTTGGCGTTGACGATCTCGCCGATCTGCCCCTGCCGCACCAAAGCAGGCGACCGCGCCCCCGTCGCTGCGTCCTCAAACAAAATCTTGACGTCGCGCGCCCGCGCGTCGGTCCCGTTGATGCGATACGCCGATCCGGCTTCGCGTTCGATCCGCCGCGTGATCTCGATGACATCCCGGTCGTTGAATTCCACGGGGGCTTTACGCTCCCGGTTATCGAGGAAGATCGTCACTTCCGCCGCATTTCGCGCGGGCCGCGTGTTGGTTCCCGCAAAGATCACATCGTCCATCGACGCCGCCCGCATCGACTTATGCGAGGTCTCCCCCATCACCCATCGCAGGCTCTCCAACAGGTTCGATTTCCCGCAGCCGTTCGGCCCGACAACACCGGTCAGCCCGCGCTCAATGAAAAGCTCGGTCGGCTCGACAAACGATTTGAAGCCCACGATCCGCAGGCGGGTAATCTGCATGGTTCAAAACCCAAACTGGCAAAGCAGCCATAAGAGTTGCAACGGCACATGCCAACCCCTCTTCCAGTCTGGAGCGATTCGAACCCAACGGCAAAACCCAAACCCGTTCAACGTACTGACCAACAAAAAAGCCGTGCGCAACCTATGCCTACGGTCTGATGAGGTGCAATCCGCCAAAGCATTCTCAGCCCAGATTCCCCTCCCCGTCATCGTACAGCGATGGTTTGGATCGACACAGGGAGGGGTGGGGGTATGAGCAACGGTGGCAAAGGGTTAGAGCGGCACCGGTAAGCCGCACACAAAAACAAAACAGCTACAACCGCTTACTTCTTCTTCGCCGCAGCCTTCTTCGCCGGTGCGGCCTGCGTCAGCGCCGACGCGGCAGCCGACTTGGCATCCTTGCCAGCCTTGGGGTCCTTGAGCACCTTCGCCGCCGTCGAAGCAACCGCCTTGCTCGTCACATCCTTCGACTTCGTTTGCGCCAACGCCGACGCAGCGACCATCTTCTCGTCCTTGCTCGCCGTCTTGCTACCCAGCACCTTCGACGCAGCCGAAGCGGCCTTCTTTCCCGTGGATTCTGTTTTCGCCATGTCTCTCAATTTCCTTAGAGCTAGCCGTATACTGCACTTTACCGCTACCTGATTCGCCGTTGACACGGTGCGCTCCAGCAAGTCACAACCGCGCCCATCCCCTGAAATCTCTCGCCAAGGAGCCCCGATGTCCGACGCCCACCTGCAAAAGACGATTGAAGCCGCATGGGAGGCCCGCGACACCTTGAACTTCGCAACCAAGGGCGAGGTCCGCGACGCCGTCGAGCAAGCGCTTGACGCTCTCGACAAAGGCCGCCTCCGCGTCGCCCAAAAGGACGGCGACACCTGGAAGGTCAATCAGTGGCTCAAGAAGGCCGTCCTGCTGTCCTTCCGGATCAACGACAACCAGATGATCCCCGGCGGCCCTGGCGGCTCGTCCTATTGGGATAAGGTGCCCGTCAAGTTTGCAGGCATGGGCGAAGCCGATTTCCGCGCCGCCGGCTTCCGCGCGCTCCCCGGCTCCGTCGTCCGCCGCTCGGCCTACATCGCCCCGGGCGTGATCCTGCTGCCCTCGTTCGTCAACGTCGGTGCTTACGTCGACAGCGGCACCATGGTCGACACCTGGGCAACTGTCGGCTCATGCGCCCAGATCGGCAAAAACTGCCATATCTCCGGCGGCGCTGGCATCGGCGGCGTGCTGGAGCCGCTCCAGGCCGACCCGGTCATTATCGAAGACAACTGCTTCATCGGTGCCCGTGCTGAAGTTGCCGAAGGCGTCCACGTCGGCGAAGGCAGCGTCCTGTCGATGGGCGTTTATCTCGGCGCATCCACCACCATCATTGACCGCGCGACCGGCGAAAAAATGTTCGGCAAAGTTCCGCCCTTTTCGGTCGTCGTTTCAGGCTCCATGCCCGGCAAACCGCTCCCCAACGGCGAACAAGGCCCAGGTCTCTACTGTGCCGTCATCGTCAAACGCGTCGATGCCAAAACCCGCTCCAAAACCTCGATAAACGAACTCCTGCGCGATTGAACACTGGCACCAGAAATGATGATCAGCAAAAAGGCCGCTCCCATCCAGGGAAGCGGCCTTTTTTTTCGCCTTACCGCATCGAGAGCGAAGCCACACCCACCGCAAGGTTTACGCCCGACTGCCCCTGAACGCTGAGCGGCTGCAAGGTGATTGATTTTTTCGAACCGCCCACCAGCAGATTCGCCCCGCCACCGACGCCAACCGAAGCACCTGCAGCCGCGCCGTAATATTTCCCAGCCAGCGCCCGCCGTTTCAGCGGCGAAGACGCCGTCAATACGGTCCAAATCATTGTCGTCTTTCCAGTGACCCCGACATCGAGCCCAACCTTCGTCACCGTAGCAGCATAGCGCTCTGGCGCGCCCTGAACCGGCTTGAACGTGCAATCATACGTCTTCTTCGAACCAACGATCAGCCCCACGCCCTCGCCACCAGTGCACGTGACCGTGCCAGCTTCAATTGTCGCTGGCGCTGCCTGTGCGACACTGCCGACCAACATCACCAGCGAGCTCAATCCAAGAATTGCAATCCGTCTCATCCCGTTCTTCCTTTGTGTCTCATTCACGCAATCAAGCGCCAGCAACTAAACCGACGGCAGCTGTCTTCAGTTCCCATTCAATAGCAAATCTGCCGGCCCTTGACGCTTCCAGCCCCCATGCCCCAAACAGTGAACCCATGTACCGCACCCTCCACCCTGAAAAGATCGTCGCGACCCTGGAGAAACTCCGGGCGCGGATCAATCAGCGCTTTCCCGGCAAGGGCCTGGAGCGCGTTTGCGGCGAACTGGGTGACGTTGCCCGCAAAACCCACGAGCGCGCCGAAGCCATCGCCCGCCCAGCCTACGGCTTGCGCATCGCAACCGGCCTGATCATTGCAACCGCTCTCACACTGCTGGCCTATGTTGCGGGCCTCTTGATTGCAAACACGCGGGCCAGCGAAGACATGGCCTCGACCATCCAAGCTGTTGATGCGACCTTCAACATCGTGATCCTGACCGGCGCGACCATCTTCTTCCTGGTATCGGTGGAAGAGCGCATGAAACGCCGCCAAGCCTTGCGTGCTTTGAACGAATTGCGCACCTTCGTCCACGTCATCGACATGCATCAGCTCACCAAAGACCCGCTGATGATCGGCGGCCCCACGACGCCCGAAAGTCCCGTCCGCGACATGTCCCCGTTCGAGCTGACACGCTACCTCAACTATTGCTCGGAAATGCTCTCGCTGACCGACAAACTCGCAGCCCTTTACGCCCAATCGACCTCCGACCCCGTCGTCATCGACGCCGTCTCCGACCTATCGGAACTGACCACCAACCTCTCCGCCAAAATCTGGCAGAAGATCACCCTCGTCCAATCCGAAAGCCGCGCCCATGAGCCCGGCCGCAACGTTTTGGGCTGACACCACTAAAGGCCATCCGCCACCATGACCGCGATCGACCCAACCAACCCCGCCGCCCTGACCCAAGCCCTGATCCGTTGTGAAAGCGTCACCCCCGCAGACGCGGGCGCACTCGCCGTCGTCGAACAAGCCCTTACGCAACTGGGCTTCAACACACACCGTCAGACCTTCTCAGCCCCCGGCACGCCCGACATCGACAACATCTACGCCCGTCGCGGCAAAACCGGCCCCAACCTCTGCTTCGCCGGCCACACCGACGTCGTCCCAGCAGGCGACCTAGCCGCCTGGACCCATCCCCCCTTCGCCGCTGAAATCCACGACGGCATCCTGTACGGTCGCGGCGCCGTCGACATGAAGGGCGCCGTCGCTTGCTTCATCGCAGCCACCGCCCGCACCCTCAAAACCAACCCAACCCCACCCGGTTCGATCAGCCTTCTCATCACCGGCGATGAAGAAGGCCCCTCCATCAACGGCACCACCAAGGTCCTCGACTGGCTGGCCGCGCGCGGTGAAACGCTCGACGCCTGCCTTGTCGGCGAACCTTCGAATCCGACTGCCCTCGGCGATGAAATTAAGATTGGCCGTCGCGGCTCGATGAATGGCGAAATCACCGTCCACGGCAAACAAGGCCACGCAGCCTATCCAACCAAAGCCGAAAACCCGGTCCCCAAGCTCGTCCATATCCTTGACCGCCTTTGCCGGCAGCCCATTGACACCGGCTCGCAAAACTTCGAACCCTCAAACCTCGAAGTCACTGTCATCGACATCCCCAACGCGGCCACCAACGTCATCCCGGCCGTCGCCCGAGCCCGCTTCAACGTCCGCTACAACGACCTCCACACGCGCGCCAAAATCGAGGCTTGGGTCGCTCTTCAATGCGAGGCGGCAAACGCCGCCCTGAACGCCCGCTACGACCTCGCCTTCTCCGGCACCGGCGACGTCTTTCTGACCAAAGCCGGCCCCCTCGTCGCCACGCTCACCGGCGCGGTCCACGCCGTCACCGGCCGCACGCCTGCCCTGACCACAGGCGGCGGCACCTCGGACGCCCGCTTCATCCAGGCCTACTGCCCCGTTGTCGAATTCGGCCTCGTCAACGCCACCATCCACCAAGTCGACGAACGCGTGCCCTTAGCCGATCTCGAAACCCTCACCCAAATTTACGAACGCTTTATCGCCGCCTACTTCGCACCCGCTTGAGCCGGATCTTGAATAGTCGCAGGGTCGAAGGGGCGAGCCCTTGAGCCTTTCCTTTACTGCATGACAACCATTCATCAAGTTCATAAAGTCCGAACCATTGCGTCGGGCACCGATCCACGCCATATCCAGATCATGCAACGTCCATTCGTACATCCGGCTTTGGAAGACATCACCCTTGAGAGCGTCCTCTACGCACTCGCAGACCCGACGCGCCTAGCCATTGTCCGCAAATTGGCCAGCCGGAATTGCCCGACCAATTGCCAGACCGCTGCCCCGGATAATCTGCCCAAATCGACCCAATCGCACCATTATCAGGTGCTGCGGGAAGCGGGCCTGATCCGCTCAGAGCGGCGCGGCACCGAGGTCGTGAACACGCTCCGCTGCAGCGAAATCGACAGCAAATTCCCAGGCCTCGTGCCAGCCATTTTCAACGCGGCAAATCTCTCGCTACCCAGCTGCCCCGGGAGCTAAGTTAATGAAACTCGGATACGTGATCCTCTACGTGCCCAACGTGACGGCGAGCGTTCTGTTCTATGAACGCGCGTTCGGCCTGAAGCGGCGCTTCGTCCACGAAGACGGCGGCTATGGAGAAATGGAAACCGGCGCAACCGTTCTGGCGTTCGTCGACGAAGCGTTCATCGCCACCTCGGTTGGCCCGCTCACTCTTAACCGCCCCGGACAAGCGCCCGCCGCCTTCGAAGTCTCCTTCGTCAGCGACGATGTCGCAACCGACTTCCGCAAAGCCCTCAGCGCTGGCGCAACACCTGTCCTCGCCCCCGCCCAAAAGCCCTGGGGCCAAACCATCTCCTACGTCTGCGACAACAACGGCATTCTGGTCGAACTATGCAGCAAAGTCAGCGGCAGCTAAGCGCGACTTGTCATCCAGTGCATAAGCGCCGCAGGCACCTCTATCGCTCGCACCATGCACCCAACCGGCTCAAAAACGCACTGCACCCTTCAAGCTCGGCCTTAGCGACCCACTCGTTCGCCGTATGCGCCTGCGCAATATCGCCCGGCCCGCAGATGATCGACGAACTCCCGGCCTCCTGAAACAGCCCCGCCTCGGTTGCATACGACACCGCAAACGTTTCATTCTGCCCGGCCAGCTTTAATGCGAGCGCCGTCAACTCCGACCCGGCCTCGGCCACAAACGGCGCCACTTGATTGGTTTGCGCGATGGTAATGGCAGCTGCTGGCGCGACCTTGCGCATGGCCGGCAGACAGCTGCGCTCGGCAAACCGCCTCAAATCCTGCTCGATTTTGGCAGTGTCCGTCGACGGCATCGCCCGCACCTCAAACCCGAACCACGCCGACACCGGCACGATATTCGACGCCGTTCCGCCTTCGATCCGAGTGATTTGCAAACTCGCATACGGCGGATCAAACCGGGGATCGAGCGCCGACTTCAACGCCTCCTCGATCCGCGCCAATTCTCCAACCAGCCGCCCCGCATAGGCAATCGCATTCACGCCCAAATGCGCCATGCTGGAATGCGCCGCCCGGCCTTGAACGTCGACATGCCACCGCACCGGCCCCTTATGCGCGTCCACGATACTCATCATCGTCGGCTCGCCCACAATCACCATGCGCGGGCGGACCAGCGATTTTCCGAACTCGGCAATCATCGGTCGCACACCCAGGCACCCGATCTCCTCGTCGTAAGAAAATGCGATGTGGATCGGCGTCTTCAGCGTCCGCGCCGTAAACTCGGGCACGGCCGCCAGAACGCAGGCCAAAAACCCCTTCATGTCCGTCGTCCCGCGACCGGCGACCCGGTCACCGAGGTCGGTCAACTTGAACGGATCGCTTGTCCACGCTTGCCCCTCGACAGGGACCACATCGGTATGGCCCGACAACGCGACGCCCGGCACGCCCGCCGGACCGATGGTGGCAAACAGACTGGCTTTGTCACCGTCAACAGATGGCACGAGACGGCTCGGCACCCGGCAATGGGCGAGGTAGTCTTCGACGAACCGGATCAGCGCGAGGTTGCTCTTGTGGCTGGTCGTATCGAAAGCAACAAGGCGGTCCAACAATTCGAGCGTAGAATACACTGGTGCTGTCATGATGTTTGAAGTCGGTCGCGAGTTGGGAGTAGGGAGTTGTTGCGGTGCCTTCCTATTCACAACTCCCTATTCCCAACTCTCCCTCTTTATTCAATTGACGCTTCTGATGGCATATGGACTGTCGAGCGAAAACGCCGGTATCACGATATCAAACAGCCCTCCCGAGGCGTCCGACATCTGGTAACTCCCCGACATGATGCCCGATGGCGTCTTCAGCGGACAACCCGAGGTGTACGTAAAGCTCTCCCCCGGATCGATCACCGGCGACTGCCCGACGACGCCTGGCCCGCGCACATCCTCGGAACGTCCGCTGCCATCGACGATGTGCCAAAACCGCGAGCGCAGTTGCACCGGCTCCGTGCCCTCGTTGACGATTTCGATTGTATAGGCCCAGAAAAAATACCCATCCGCTGGCGTCGAGCGGTCTTCGAGATAGTCTGGCGTGACGCGAACGCGGATCGCGCGGGTAACGGCTTCGTACATGCTCATCCCGGTTTGCTGAAGTTCAAGCGTATAAGTGTATGCGTCCTCCGCCCATTCGGCAATTCCCGTCGCACGCGCCCGCCCGCACCATCGCGAAGCGATGCACCCTTCAGCCCCCCCTAACTCCAAACCCGCATGGTTTAGGGAGCAACGCGACCCGACGCCCCCTGCGCCGCCCCGCCGGAGCGCCCTCAGCGCGTGAGGCAGAAAAGCTGTGAGGCAGAAGGAGCCTGCGCGGTTTCGCCATACCCGTGCCCGATGCCGGTCGCGGCGGGTTTCTTGACACCCTGAGAGGCGCTGACTATGAAACGGCAACTGTTTGAACGCCCCCTCCCCTTCCGGACTAGGGAAATCTTGTCATGGCCGCTTCGCAAACACCACCCGGCGGGGGGGAAACGGGCGCGGATCGTGGCGATCTGACCCCTGAAGAACGGGATGCCTTCAAAAAGCGCGCGGATGCGCTCGGCCAACGGTTGGAAACTGCCAAAAGCCAGAGCACGTCTCTCCCCAAAATCAAGGCTGGCTCGCGCAGTAATGCCGCAAACAGCTCTGCTCTTGGGAAGGCCATGCGAATTTCCACCGAACTTCTTGGTGGCGTTCTGGTTGGTGCCGGTCTCGGATGGATGCTGGATAAGGCGCTCGGCACGTGGCCTGCGTTTTTCATCATCTTCTTCTTACTCGGGTCCGCTGCCGGGATGATAAACATCGTTCGGGCAGCGTCATCTATGAAGACCGGGCCGATGAACCCGGCCGCAGGGCCTTCGGTCCGCGACGACGACGACAAAGACGCCTGACGAAGACGACCTGCGAGACGGCGACTAACAGCTAAGTAGAATTTCACGCCAAAACCGGCGAAAGACCTGCGGTAATCACGCCGTAAAGAACACGACGAACCTCAAAGGGGGATGAACGGTGGCAGCCGGACACGAAGGGCACAGCCCAATCCATCAGTTCGAAATCAACAAACTCGTTCCGTTGGAACTGTTTGGCATCGACGCCTCGTTCACCAACTCGTCGCTTTACATGGTGTTCGCGCTCAGCCTCATCAGCATGTTCCTGATCACCGCCATGCGGACAGGCGCACTCGTTCCCGGTCGGCTCCAATCGATGGCCGAAGTGACATACTCGTTCGTCGCAGACACGGTGCGCGATAACGTCGGCGAAGAAGGTATGAAGTTCTTCCCGCTCGTCTTTTCGCTGTTCATTTTCGTGCTGGTCTTGAATCTGCTTGGCATGATCCCGATTCCAGGCGTCACCTTCACCGTGACATCGAGCTTGGCCGTGACTGCCGCGCTCTCCCTTCTCGTCATCGCGATCGTGATCGGCTATGGTCTGTATGCCCACGGGCTCGGCTTCTTCAAGCTGTTTGTGCCGTCCGGCGTGCCCTGGTACATGCTGATCATCCTGGTGCCGATCGAAGTCATCTCGTTCATTTCGCGCCCAATCAGCCTGTCGGTTCGTCTGTTCGCCAACATGCTCGCTGGCCACATCGCACTCAAAATCTTCGCTGGCTTCGTTGGAACGTTGTTGGCCGCGGGCGTTTGGGGCTTGCTCTCGCCGCTTCCTTTGGCTTTGACCGTTGCTCTGACAGCACTCGAAGTCCTGGTTGCGGTCCTTCAAGCCTATGTGTTCGCCGTCCTCACCTGCGTCTACCTCAACGACGCGGTCCATGGCGCGCACTGAAGACAACAAACGGCTTCCCTAACCCTTTTCATCCCCCTCAAAACAATCAACCCCAAGGAGACGACTATGGCTGCTGAAAACATTGAAATTGCGAAGCAGACGGCTATCGCTGCGAAGTACATCGGCGCGGGCATCGCCTGCTTCGGTATGGCTGGCGCCGCATTGGCTCTCGGCAACCTGTTCGGCCAGTTCCTCGCCGGCGCCCTGCGCAACCCTTCGGCTGCAGACAGCCAGCGCGGCACCTTGCTGCTCGGCTTCGCCCTGACAGAAGCCCTCGGCATCTTCTCGCTGCTGATCGCTCTTCTGCTCCTGTTCGCGGTCTAATTTTCTGCGCACCACTTTCGTCAGGAGCAGTCATCCTTGGGAGGGCTGCCCCTGACGACCTCTCTTTTCCCAGACCAGTCCAACACGGGGTTAGCCGATGGCTGCCAATCCAGCTACGACGACGGGTACGCAAGCCCAAGGCGGCACGCCAGGGGGCAACTTTCCGCCCTTTAATCCGGCCACATTCGCGCCCCAGCTCGTCTGGCTCGCGCTGACTTTCACCGTCCTCTACCTCGTCATGTCGCGCAAAGCCCTGCCTCGTATCGCAGAAGTGCTTGCCGAACGCGCCAACCGCATTCAGCGCGACCTTGACGCTGCCGAACGCTTAAAGGCTGAAACCGACAAGGCGCTCGCGTCCTATGAACAGGCCTTGGCCGACGCCAAGAGCAACGCGGGCAGCATCGCCAAAGACACCCGCGCCAGGTTGGCCGCCGAAGTCGACAAGGACAAGGTCGCCATCGACGCCAAGATGAACGCAAAAATCGTCGAAGCCGAAGCCCGCATCGCCGCCACCAAGACCAAGGCGCTTGCGAGCGTTAACGATATCGCAGAATCGACCGCAAGCGCCATCGTGTCCCGCCTGCTGGGTCACGAAGCAACGCCCGAAGAAATCAAACGCGCGTTAGCGCCGGCCGCGGGGGAATAATCATGCCAGACTGGATTCATAACCCCGAATACTGGGTTCTCGTCGCCTTTCTGATCTTCCTGGCGATCCTTTGGAAAGCCGGAGTTCCCGCTCAAATGGGCAAGGCCCTCGACGGCCGCGCCGAAACGATCCGCAATGAACTGGACGAGGCCCGTCGTCTGCGCGAAGAAGCCCAGGCTCTGTTGGCCGACTACCAAAAAAAGCAGCGCGAAGCCGAAACCGAAGCCAAAGCGATCGTCGACAACGCCAAGCGCGAAGCCGAGGCCCTTGCAGCCGAAACGCGCCGCTCGATGGCCGAACAGCTCGAGCGCCGTACCAAGCTGGCGGAAGAAAAAATTGCCCGCGCCGAAGCCCAAGCTATCGCCGAAGTTCGCAGTCTCGCCGTTGATAGCGCCCTTGCTGCTTCAGCCAAGATCTTGTCTGCCAAAACCGCAGGCGGAACCGCAGCCAGCCTCATCGACGCCAGCATCGCTGGCCTTAAATCGAAGCTGAACTGATTTTCTAAGTGCTCTGAATAGTTTAACGCCGCGCTTTTTAGCGCGGCGTTTTTTTGCTGTTTCAGGCGGCGTTCATGTTCCCGAAGGAACACGCTTGGAAGCCCGCACTTGCATAGAGTAGGCTTGTAACACGGCATCAGGAGACGCATCCATGTGGGACGCCCTATTTGACAAGGGCCTAGAGGCCATGCGCGCCAATCAGTGGCCCCGGCGCGCGATCTTTGCTGGCCTTTTCGCCGCTCTGCTCTTGGCGCAAGTTGGCTGGGTCTGGTCGGCGTTGCTCATTGCAGCAGCTTTGATCTGCGAATTCGACGTCTGGCTCGTGCGCTCGCGCAAATCCAGGAGCTGATCGGAATCAAACCTCGCATCGCGCGTCCGCACGGAACGTTTCCCGCGCTGCAGCATTAAGCAAAAAACAAGTACGAGAGAGAAACACTTGCAGCGAATCAACGCGTTGCACGTCACCCGTTAACACGCTAGTGACGCTGAAAACGACGAGCCTTTGAACGAAAGTATCCTGTTTTGTTGCAGCGCATAACGTCCATGTCCGCCCCATCTGCGTCGTTTGCGCGATATCTATCGAGCATTTGCCTGATCGCTGCTGCCGCCGTGCAGATCACCCACTTCGTTGTATCGGGGATCATCGAATCCGAGCGGTCGCAACCGCCTCAAAATCGCGACCCCTCGCGCGTCGAACTGGTCATGCAAGCCAGGAATGCAGCGTTCGTCCGCTTGCCGAACAGCGGCGATGACACCACCATCCAGCCACCGGCGGGGCTCGAAATCGCTGCCGTAAATCAGCTTGCGGCCTCAAATCTCGCCATCGAAATCGACGTTGCGGAATTAGCCGATGCGCCGCCGGTCGAGGCAGCCGTCGATGCCGAACCGAAAACACCCAAAAAATATCAGCGCATGGCTGCCCACAAAAGGGTGCGCCCGCCCGCCATGGCCGAACTCGATGCACTGGCCGCTGCAACGCGCCTGCCTGACGTCTTAGGGTCCCCAAGCGCCAACCCTTCGGCGTTCAAAGCCGCGATCCAATCAACCATGCCAGCCAAAGTCGAGCCCATTCGGAAAAGATTGGCCAACAAAAACATCAACGCGGGCGAGCTCGTGCGGATGCAACTGCTGAACTTGATCTGATAACGGCCGATCGGTCTCGTACTTTCGGTCGCCGTACCCCCCGTTTTGACGAAAATCAAACCCCGCGAGCACAGGCGCGCTCAAGCTTGTCTGGAAATCGACAGGCCGCGATCCAAGCGGTCAAACCAAACGGGGAATAAAACCATGCGCATACCACGTCTTGCATCCGCCCTTCTTTCCGCCGCGTGCGGCTTCATCGCCACTGCCGCCTGCGCTGAAATGACCGAATCCGGCAAAGACGCCACCGTCAAAGCCGGCCAGCACATGTTCGAACACCGTTGCCGCTCCTGCCATGCCGACGACCCGGCTCTCAAGGCGTATGGTCCGAGCCTGATGGGAATTGTCGGTCGCAAAGCGGGCTCGCTCGAAGGCTTTGCTTACTCCGACGCGATGAAGGCCTCCGGCATCGTCTGGACCGAAGGCGCACTTCGCGGCTGGATTGCCGACAACACCGGTTTCCTGCCCGGCACCCGCATGCGCCATGTGGGCATCTCCGACAAACAGGAGCAGGATTACCTGATCGCCTACATCAACACCCTCAAGAAATAAGCCCCGCCTGTCATCCCGGGCCAGCGAGGCCACTTGGCCAGGTGCCTGACCCGGGACCCAGACATGAGCGCCGCAGGCACATTGTTTCGAGCTTCACATCTTCGGTGGCACCGAGAAATCAAGGCTCGGTCCCGCCTGCCCCCCCGGCGGCATCGCCCGCCCACCTTCGATCGCCGGTGGCGTCCCCGGCAGAGACAGCCCCTTCGCCCCGCTCGCAACTGGCGCCGCAGCGGTGAAGCCCGGTACAGCATCCAGTATCGGCACCTTCGCCCCCATCGTCAGCCCCGGCATGGCAATCAGCAGCGCGACCATCGCCAATTGTATCCCCACAAAAGGCACCGCCCCCCAATAAATCTGCCCGCTCGTCACCGGCGCAGTCGTCTGCCCGGTCACCTTGTCGGCATAAGCCTCCTTCGGCGCAACCGACCGCAAAAACATCAAAGCGAACCCGAATGGCGGATGCATGAAGCTGGTCTGCATATTGACGGCCAACAGCACGCCCAGCCACACCATGAACGGCCCGATATCGACCACGGTTTGCGCCGTCCCGCTGCCCGCAACCGCCATGCCAAACGACTTGGCAATCGCGATCGCCTCTGGCGCGTGACGAAAGATCGCCTCCGCCGCCGGTTTGATCAGCGGCACGATAATGAAAGCCAGCTCAAAGAAATCGAGAAAGAACGCGAGCAAGAACACCGCAAGGTTCACCAGCAGCAAAAACCCATACATACCGCCCGGCAGCGACACGAGCAGATGCTCCACCCATTTGTGCCCATCGACGCCATAAAACGTCAGCGAAAAAATCCGGGCACCGATCAGAATGAACATCACGAACGCCGACAGCTTGGCCGTCTGCTCGACCGCCGACCGCACGATCTCCCAATTCAACCGCGCCGGATTGCCGTCGCTATAGCGCTTGAATGCGGCTAACCCCAATGCACCGAGCGCCCCCAGCGCGCCCCCCTGCGTCGGCGTCGCCAGCCCGATGAAAATCGTGCCCAGCACGAGAAAAATCAAAAACAGCGGCGGCACCATGACGAATACGACCCGGTCGGCCAACCGCGACAGCAACCGCATCCCCCGCGCGCGCTCCAGCATCCGGCTTCCAATGGCAATCGGTAACGCAAGTCCCACCGCCAGCGCCATCGTGATGACGACCCTGTCCGGCCCTGATAGCCCGGCATTGCGCAAGAAAAACAGCGCCATCGCCATCGTGGCAAGCGCAAGCAGCAAAAGCGAGGTCAAGCCCCGCGACCCGTCAGCCTCCTTGTCCACGATCGCCGACAGCGGCAACCCTGGCGCCGCGTCCGGCCGCAACAGGCACACCACAAAAACGAACGCCGCGTAAAGGCCCGCCAGCATCAGCCCCGGCACGAACGCACTGGCATACATCTGATGCACCGGTCGCCCGAGTTGATCGGCGAGAATAATCAGCACCAGCGACGGCGGAATGATCTGCGCCAGCGTGCCCGACGCCGCAATCACCCCCGACGCCAGCCGCCGGTCGTAGCCATAGCGCAGCATAATCGGCAGCGAGATCAACCCCATCGAAATGACCGACGCCGCAACAACCCCGGTGGTCGCCGCTAGCAACGCCCCGACGAAGATCACCGCATAAGCAAGCCCGCCCCGCACCGTCCCGAATAACTGCCCAACCGTTTCGAGCAAATCCTCAGCCATCCCGGAGCGCTCGAGGATCAACCCCATGAACGTAAAGAACGGCACAGCCAGTAGCGTCGTCCCGGTCTCTCCGCTCATCACTCCGTAGATGCGATCGGGCATCGCCTGCAGAAAATCCGGCCGAAACAGCCCAAGCTCGATTCCAAGCCCCGCAAAAATGATCCCCACGGCCCCGAGCGAAAACGCGATCGGATACCCCAGCAGCAAAAACGCCACCAGCGCCGCAAACATCAACGGCGCCATATTCGCCGCCACAAACGAAGCCATCATCAAAATCCCCTTTGAAGGTTGGGTCAAGCCCTAGCGCTGTGCGGATTCCCCTCCTCCTTGCGGGGAGGGGTTAGGGGTGGGGGTAACCTAGCGGTGGGGGTAGCTAGCGGTGGGGTAAAACGGCAGAGCATTGAACGAGCGAGAGAAAGACGCCACTTCCCCTCCCCCCCTGGGGAGAGGGCCGGGGTGAGGGGTCCCCCTCAAATGTCGTGCGGAACCACAGCCCCCGCCCCTGCCGGATCCGCCAGATCCCCCCGCAGGATCGCCACCCGCTTGATCAGTTCCGAAACCCCCTGCGCAAACAGCAGCGCAAATGCCAGCGGGATCAATGCCTTCAACGGCCACTGCGGCAACCCGCCGAAATTCGACGACCCCTCGCCCTGCGCAAACGACAGTCGCGCAAACGGCACCGATGTCCAGATCACCAACGCCGCCATCGGAAGCAAAAATAGGACATGCCCGACGACATCAATCCAATCCCGCGTCCGCTTCGACAGCCGCTGACTGAGAATGTCGATTCTGATGTGGTCGTTCGACGCCAGCGCCCACGGTGCCGCCAGCAGGAACACCGCCGCAAACATCAGCCATTGCACCTCAAGCAGCGCATTCGCAAACGCCCCGGCGCCAAACACCTTCCCCATGATCGCAGCCCCCGCCGCCACCACGCAAACAACCAAAATGAGCCACGACGCAGCGCGCCCGATGGCACGCGTCAGCCCGTCAATCCCGCGCGCCAGCGCTAACAACGTCCCCATCCCACAATCCCCCTCAGTTCTATCCTGCACTTTAAGGCCCAATCCCCCCGCACCGCAATGGACCCTGCGCATCGCGCTACCCAACCCCTCTCATTTAGGCCCTAGGCCATAGGGAGCAAAGCGACCCGGCGCTCGTGCACCGCCCCGCCGGAGCGCCACAGCGCGTGAGGCACAAAAACTCCAACAAAAAAACATTTACTGTGACCATCGCGATGCCGCCGCAATTGCCCCTCGTGGTTAACGGCAACGTCAGATCACCTACCCAAGGACCAACCGCGAATGTTAAAGACGATCCTGCTGGCCAGCCTTTTGACAATCGCACCCGCCATCGCCTCCGCAACGACCCTCGATCAGTCCTTGGCGAAGCTCGACCCCGAGGAACGTTCGCGCCAGGCGTGCGCCGCCAAAGGCCTCGACGTCATGCGCAAAGACGTTCGTCTGCGCCGCGCCGACCGCATCAACGCATCGACGACCATTCCCGCCGTCCTGAAAGGCACAGCCCTCACCGCCACGACCGCCGCCGTTCGGTCTGCCAAGAAATGGTATACCATCTCCTACACCTGCCAGCTCAGCCCGGACCTGATGAAAGCCACCACTTTCACCTTCACCCTCGGCACAGAAATCCCCAAAACCGAATGGGAAAAACTCGGCCTCTTCGGCTGATCAAATAACGATCGCGCTAGTCGAGCCACGACGTCGCGAAGGCCGGTATGCCTTCGCTGCCCACAATCAAAACGCAGCCGACTGCATCACCGGCGATGACCTCGTGGCGCGTTTCGTCATCCAAATCGATCAGGTCGCCCACCGTGTATGTGCCCAGCGCATCGCGGCACGCGCCGCGCAACACCATCGAGAGCTCTTCCCCGCGGTGTCCGTGCTCTGGAATGCACGCCCCCCGATCCATTTTCAGAAGCCGCAGATCGCCATGCGCGGCAGGCGAAAGCGTAACCACGTGCTGCTCGATACCGGGCGCGACCCGCGACCAGGCAAGCGCATCGAGGCTATCCCCAAGCACATGGCGCAAGGTTCGCGGTATCTCGCTGTCGTGATGGTCCACCCTGACCTGTTCGAGCACGCTCGAATGAGCCCCATTCATCGACGGGATCGGCGCTGGATGGCTTAACAAGGCTGGCGTAATCGTATCGAACAACACGACCCCCACGTCGTGCATCTCGCGCAGAGCCTTGAAACACTTCGGGCAAACGCAGATGTGTGAGGCAACGACCGCGCACAAGGCTTCCGGTTGACTGCCTGCAGCGCACGTTAGGAGCGTTGAGACGTCAGGATGTCGTTCGATGCGCATCGATGTACTTCGCCTTTGATCTGCTTGGATAAGTTAAGCTAACGCACGTACCGATGTCCTAGATTGGTATGACAGACGCAAGTGCTGTGGCCTATTGACTGTTGACCCTTTCGAAGGTCTTAAAAGCGAGCGTAGTGGGCAACCCCGCCTTCTGGCAATGCATCTCGGGGAAGCGCCCAACGACAGACCGAGCCAAGTGCAGGAGATAATGAACCAATCAGCCCAGGCCCTGACGAAACTTCTGGTCCGCGCCCGCGACGGCGACCTTGACGCCTTTCGTGAACTGCATGACGAACTCGCGCCTCGGATCAAGAGCTATATGTTGCGTCAAGGTACCTCGGCAGACGTCGCAGAGGAACTGGCTCAAGAAGTCATGCTCAAGGTCTGGCGAAAAGCGCACCTTTTCGATCCGGACAAGGGCTCCGTCGTTACGTGGGCGTTTACGATTGCCCGAAACTTGCGCATCGACAAAATTCGGCGTGAACACGTTTGGCAGGCAATGCCAGATGATGCCAAAGAAACGCCCGACGAGGCAGCCTTGCCCGATCAGCAAGTCTCAGACAACGAACGATTTACCCTCGTGCGTGAGGCGCTTCGCGAGTTACCGCCAGATCAGGTCCAGGTCATAGAGCTGTGTTTTCTCGAAGGCCTGTCGCACAGCGAAATCGCAGCCAAACTTGCAATCCCGCTTGGCACCGTCAAATCCCGCATGCGCCTCGCCTATTCGAAATTACAATCGCACCTCGGCAAACTCAGGTGACATTGTCCCCATCCCGCGCTGCAAGTATTGCGACCGGCCGGTGACAGCCCAGTCGGACCCCACGCCAAACCATCTGCGGCCTGCTGAACATCAAGCAGACCTCCCCTATCCGCCCGCGCCTGCGCCTGCTATCACCGCCCACCGCCACACGTATCGGCCCGCCCCTTGAAAGCGCCGCCGCCAGGAGCCCCTGAATGTCCGTGACCAAGCCGCAAGTCCTCGAACGCCTCCGCCGCGTCAAAGGCCCCGACCTCGAAGGCAACATCGTCGATCTCGGCCTTGTGTCTGAAATCCTGATCAAAGACGCCCGGGTCTATTTCTCGATCACAGTTCCCCCTGCGCGCGCCAGCGAACTCGAACCTTTGCGCCAGGCTGCCGAAAAAATGGTCGCCGACATCGAAGGGGTCGCCGGCGTGACAGCCGTTCTGACCGCTGAGGCATCTGCCGGGAAATCCGCGCCTGCCGCCAGCCAGTCCCCCGCCAGCAACGTATCCACCATCGCCGAGCACAAGCGCGTCAAAGACGCCCGTGACCGCGGCCAGACCGGCGACGGTGCGGCCCCGCGCGGCGCACCCACCGCACCCACGATGAACCCGGCCAAATCCAATGCAGTCGCAGGCGTGAAACACCTGATCGCTGTCGCCTCCGGCAAGGGCGGCGTCGGCAAATCGACCACCGCCGTCAACTTGGCCCTTGGCCTCAAAGCCATCGGCTTGAAGGTCGGCATCCTCGACGCCGACGTCTACGGCCCATCGCAGCCCCGCCTGCTCGGCCTGTCCGGCCACCCCGACACCACCGCCGACGGCAAAGGCATGCGCCCGATGAAAGGCTACGGCATCAAGACCATGTCGATGGGCTTCATGGTCGACGAAGCCACCCCCATGATCCTGCGCGCGCCCATGGTCGTCTCAGCCCTCGTCGACATGCTGCGCAAAACCGCCTGGGAAGAAAACGGCGACGGCGGCCTCGACGCCCTCATCATCGACATGCCCCCCGGCACCGGCGACATTCAATTGACGATGGCCCAGCAGTTCCCGCTCTCGGGTGCCGTGATCGTCTCGACGCCGCAGGACTTGGCCCTGATCGACGCCCGCAAGGGCCTGAATATGTTCCGCAAAGTCGATATCCCCGTGCTCGGCATCATTGAAAACATGTCGACCTTCATTTGCCCCAAGTGCGGCGAACAAACCGACATCTTCGGCCACGGCGGCGCACAGCAGGAGGCCGAAAAGCTCGACATCCCCTTCCTCGGCGGCATCCCGCTCCATATCGACATCCGCACCAATTCCGACAACGGCCGACCCATCACGGCCACCCAGCCCGACAGCGTCCACGCCCAGATCTATCGCGACATCGCAGCCAAAGTCTGGTCGGAAGTCCTCTCCGTCAGCGGCAAGCCGATGAAAGTGCCCAAGCTCTCCGTGAACACCGCAGCCGACGTCCTCACCGTTGCCTTCGACGGCGGCGAAACATACCAGCTCTCGGCTGAAATGCTGCGCGTGATGAGCCCGTCCGCCGAAGTTCAGGGCCATTCCGCCGACCAGCGCGTAACGCTTGGCAAGAAGCGCGCCGTCAAGATCAAAGACCTGCAGCCGGTTGGCAACTATGCCGTCAAGATCGGTTTCGACGACGCCCACAACACCGGTCTTTACACGTGGCCCTACCTGGAGCACTTAGGCCATAGCAAGGATATCCTCTGGGCAGAATATCTGGCAGCGTTGGAAGCCAAAGGTCTCACCCGCAGCTGAAACGCCCAAGGTCGCTCACGTGCGACAGAACCGGCGGCTCGCCGGATGACCCCTGAGGAAACCCGCCCCTTTCCTCAGCCGAGGCTTCGCCATGACTGCGCGCAAACTATTCTTGATCGTCGGCACGCGGCCTGAAGCGATCAAACTCGCAGGACTCGCGTTTCTATTGCGGGCGCAGACCGAAATCGACTGGATGCTTGTCTCAACGGGTCAGCACCGCTCGATGCTCGACGACACCTTGCACGACCTCAACCTCACCCCGCACGTCAATCTGGACGTGATGGACGTGGCGAGCGGCCCCTCACAGCTGACATCCCTCATTCTTGGCCGCCTCGCCCCCGTCATGGCGCAACATGCCCCCTCAATCGTCGTCGTCCAGGGCGACACCACGTCGGCCATGGCCAGCAGTCTGGCAGCCTTTTACCGATCCATTCCCGTAGCCCACGTCGAAGCCGGTCTTCGCACCCACAACCTCGCCAACCCGTGGCCCGAGGAGGCCAACCGTCGCATCATCGCAACGCTGGCCACCTATCATTTTGCCCCGACCGCCGCAGCTGCCGCAAATCTGCGCGCCGAAGGCATCCCCGATCGCGCCATAACGATCACCGGCAACCCCGTCATTGATACCCTGCTCCACACCCGGGCGGCCCTTGATGCAGACCCCGCTCTGTCGACCCGCATCGCCGAGCGGTTTGCCTGGCTCGACCCGGCCAAAAAACTCATCCTCGTCACCGGGCACCGCCACGAAAACATCGGCGCGGGCTTTGCCAACATCTGCGACGCACTTAAGGCCCTGAGCCGTCGCGGCGACGTCGACATCGTCTACCCGGTCCACTTGAACCCGCGCGCCCACGCCCCGATCCGCGCCATGCTCGCAGACGAGCCCGCAATCCACCTGATCGATCCCGTTCCTTACACGGCCTTCGTCGCTTTGATGTCGCGCGCCCGCCTCATTCTGACCGACAGTGGCGGCATCCAGGAGGAGGCGCCTTCGCTCGGCAAACCGGTCCTCGTGATGCGGACAGCCAGCGAACGCTTGGAAGCTATCGCTCAAGGTATGGCCAAGATCGTCGGCAGCGACCCCCATGCCATCGTCACTGAGGCCAATCGTTTGCTCGATGAGCCATCCGAGCTCACCGCCATGACTAGCAGGAAAAATCCCTACGGCGACGGTTCGGCCTGCCGCCGCATCCTCGAAGTCCTCTCCTTGGCAGCACCAGCCTCATGACCCAACCGCTCGCCACTCCAATCGTCTGCGTCGTCGGCCTGGGCTATGTCGGCCTGCCGACCGCAGCGTTTATCGCAGCACACGGCCTGACCGTCTTCGGCGTCGATATCGACGCAGCCGTCGTCGCAGCCGTCAACGCAGCAGCCACCCACTCCAGCGAACCCGGCCTTGAAGCCTTGGTGCGCACGGGTGTCACCACAGGCAACCTATCGGCCGCAACCTCGCCCCAACCCGCAGATGTCTTCATTATTGCCGTCCCAACCCCCATCACGCCCGCCAAACAGGCCTGCCTGTCCGCTGTCGAAAACGCGATCCACGCAATTGCACCGGTTCTTGCGCGAGGCAACCTCGTCATCTTGGAATCGACCTGCCCCATCGGCACGACAGCCCGCATATCGCGCCAACTGTCCCATGCGCGGCCCGACCTCACGTTCCCCCATCGAGCTCCCGAATGCGCCGACGTCCAGTTAGCCTACAGCCCCGAGCGCGTCCTACCCGGCAACGCCCTGCATGAACTTGCAGCCAACGCCCGCACCATCGGCGGTCTCGACGAGCAGAGCGCAAAGGCCTGCGGCACATTTTACGGGCTCTTCTGTCGAAGCGAATTGAGCCTGACCAGCGCTGAAATCGCCGAAGCAGCCAAGCTTGCCGAAAACGCCTATCGCGACGTCAACATCGCGTTCGCCAATGAACTCTCGATGATCTGCCACGACCTCGGCATCGACAGCAACGCCGTCATCGCGCAGGCCAATCGCCACCCGCGCGTCAACATCCTCGCCCCCGGCCCCGGCGTCGGCGGTCACTGCATTCCCGTCGATCCCTGGTTCCTCGTCCAAGCAGCACCTGACCGCGCGCCTCTGCTGCGCACCGCCCGCGACGTCAACACCGCCAAAACCGCGTTCGTTTGCAGCCAGATCCGCGCCGCCATTTCACAACTCGCCCACCCCGTCGTCGCCTTGTTCGGCCTCTCCTACAAACCCGACAGCGACGATCTGCGCGGCAGCCCCGCCGTCACGATCGCACGCGCTTTGGCCGCCAACCCGGCCACCACACTGCTCATTGTCGAGCCCCACATCAAAGCCCTCCCGGCGGACCTCGCAGCGCTTGGCAATGCCCACCTCACATCGCCCGACCATGCCCTCGCGACCGCCGACCTCACCGTGCCACTCGTCGCCCACGACGCCTTCAAGTCACTGAACCTGATTGATCCGTTCAGCCCCCGCGCCGCAACGCCCGCAGGTCGAAACCCGGCCTAACGTCCCCTCGACAGAACCGATCGACCCGGCGTCCCGCCCCTCACGCGCGACCCACGCGCGAGGCGTCAAACTTGGTCAGCACGCAACCAGCCAAAGCGGCTTTTGCCAACTGCAAGCGCGCAACCCCGTCACGGACATCGCCCGTCCGCTGACGTCCGGCGGCCACCACAAACACCGTGGCTCCCGCCTCCCGCGCCAGCACCAGCGCGTCCGCCTCCCCCATCACCCGCGGCCCGTCGATAACGACGAGATCGAACGACACCGCCGCCTCGCTCATCAGTCGCACAATCGCCGCACACGACACCACATCACGACCCGCCGGCACCGGCGGCCCCGATGTCAGCAGCGCCAAACCGGCAACCCCGCTCGGAACTTGCGCGTCTGCTAACGTGGCATCCCCCGCCAGCACGCGACTGAGCCCGGTCGCGTTGCCAGCGCCAAACCGGTGGTGAAGCATGGGCCGGCGCAAATCCGCATCGACGAGCAAAACGGCCAGCCCCTGCTGCGCAAACGCCCGCGCCAGTCCGACCGCCATCGTCGAACAGCCCTCACCGGCTGCTGCGCCCGTCACCAACACAGACGTCGGCAGTCCCGCCGGTGCTGCAAACCGCAAGGCAGCAGCACATGACCGGTAAGCCTCAGGCACCTGCGATGACGGCTTGGCCAACGCCTGCTCCCTTGTAGCGCCCGCCACCGGCACTAACCCGAGTACAGACAGCCCGGTCACCCGTTCAGCCTGACTGGCCGACCGCACCGTATCGTCCGCCTGCTCCAGCATAAAAGCCGCGACGGCGGCTGCCAGCGCACCCATCGCCAGCGCCCCCAGCAGCGTCCGCACAAGCCCAGGCGACGACGGCACAACCGGCACTTGCGCCCGATCCGCAACGAAAATCGTGTTGGCGGCCAGCCCGCCCGCCAGATCGACATCCTTGCTGCGTGCCAATAACCCGTCATAGAGCGCACGGTTGGTGTCCACGTCGCGCTTGGCGATCGCGTAGGGAATGCTGCGTTTTTGTAAAGCCAGCATCTCGGCTCGCAGGGCGTCGATCCGCGACCGCATCTGCGTTTCTTGTTCAGCCGACGCCTCGAATGCGGCTTTCAACGACGCCCTGACGTTGCCAACCTCGATCGCGATCTGCCGGTCTATCTCCGCAATCTTGTTTTGGGTCTGGATCATCGCCGGATACCCCGGCTTGAACGTCTCGAGCTTTTCCTCGTACTCCGTAGCCAGCACGTTCCGCCGCGCTCGCAGCCCCTCGATGACCGCGTTGATGAGAAATTGCGGCAGCGCAATCGCGCTCGATGCCTCCGCCTGCCGCCACATCTGCTCGTTCCTGATCCGCTCGGCGACAATGGTCCCCAGCGTCGCATTCGCCGCTGCCAGATTGCCTTCCGCGACCGTCGCGCGCTCATTGACAACAATCAGGTCTTCTTTTTGCGCCAGGTCCACCAGAACCGTCTCGGACCGCTCAAGCTGTCCCTTCACTTGGCCCAACTGCTCGTCGAGATAAACCTTAGCGTAGGCATGCGCCTCGAACCGCTTGTCAAATGCCGAGGCAATGAACGCATCGCCATAGGCCGCCGCGATTTTCTGCGCCCGGATCGGCTCCCCGTCGCTCACGACAACATCGACCAGCCGCGACCCCGGCACCGGTCGCACCACCCGCCGCTCAAGCAGTAAGCCGATGGCCGCCGCCTCTTTGCTTGTGGCCGAGGCGTGGAACACAAAGCCCTGCACCCAGGCGAAAATGCCGGCAAAAATCGTTGCATCGGCCTGCGCCAGAAAACCCGGATCGTCGCCGAGCGCCAAACGCTTTACGACCCGCTCCGCCATGCTCCGCGTCTGCAACAGTTCATACTGCGTGCGCAGAAACTCGTGATCGATCCCATCGCTGGGCGCAACGCTCCCGCGCTCAAAAATCTTCGGCGACGTCCGGTCGATTTGCAGCCGGATGGCCGACGCATACACCGGAGCCAGCACTAGGAACCGCAGCGCCCCGAGCGCCATCGCGACCGCCAGGATGCCCACGATCAGCCCCCGGCGCTTGATCGCAATCCGCCAATACCCCAGCAAGGTCATCGGCGGCACCTGCTCGTCCGCTCTATTCGCCTTAAGACCCGACATCACAAAGCAGCAAACACATTGGCCACGGGAATGAGCTTGAGGAACGTCTGGAACGCAGCCTTCGCCCCCGACGCGTTGGCAATCACCACGTCACCTTGCTGGATCGCTGGATCGTCGGCGGTCCCCGCTCGGATGGCGTCGATATCGAACCGTCCCGCAAATCGCTGACCGCCCACCTGCCGAACCACAATCACGTTACCGGTCTCGGCGGCATCCTCAAGCCCCCCCGCTGTCGCGAGCGACGCAAGCAGAGAACTCTTGCCCCGGATTGGATACACGCCTGGCTTTTTCACCGCGCCTTCGACCGTCACGCGCTGGCTGTTGTATTCTTTGACCAAAACCGTCACCTGCGGCGACCGCAGATATTTGGCACCGAGCCGCTTCGTCAAATCGACCTCGATGTCGCGCGCCGTCTTGCCAGCCGCTGGCACCTCGCCAACGAGCGGCAGATTGATGGTCCCGCGATCGGCCACCTGCACGCTGCGCGACAACTCCGGCACCTTGAACACGGAAACCTCGACAAGGTCTTCCGGACCGATCTTGTAGGCGGTGTTCCCCGGCGTCGTCACCGCAACGAACCCGGCCGCCGCCGACCGCAGCGCAACCCGTTCGCCAACCGCTGCCAGCCCCACAGATCCGGTCGTGTCCCAATCAGCCCCTCGGCTCGCCGACGCGCCCGACAGGGTCATCGCAGACCCGGAGCCGACATCGCCCCCCGGCCCCCGCGTCAATGCCTCGCCGCAACCGGTGAGCAGCAGCCCGCACACAAGCGCAAGACCCACGCAAACTGTGTGGTTCCCCATCCCCATCTCAAAGCCCCTTACGCCGAACTAAACTGGCTCTAAGCGTGGCAGACTACCTTGGATAGTGGGCCCGTGAAAGTAAAACTACGCCTCCCGACGGTCCGCATTCCCCATTCCCGCAGACACAGAATTCTGCCATAGAACGAACAATGAGAATCCTGTTTCTGTCCCATTATTATCCACCGGAGGTAAATGCGCCGGCCTCGCGCACGAGCGAGCATTGCCGCGAATGGGTCCGCGCCGGTCACGACGTCACCGTGGTCACCTGCGCGCCAAACCATCCGCGTGGCACGCTGTATCCAGGCTATGCCAACAAGCTCTGGCACGAGGAAACCATCGACGGCGTCCGCGTCGTTCGCCTGTGGACCTACCTTGCCGCCAACGAAGGCTTTACCCGCCGCACGCTCAACTACGCGTCCTATCTCGCAACCGTAACGGCAGCCCTCCCGCACCTTCCAACGGCAGACATCGTGATTTCCACGTCCCCGCAGTTCTTCTGCGGCCTCGCTGGCAGGATCGTCCGCGCAGCCAAGCGCATCCCCTGGGTCCTCGAAATCCGCGACCTCTGGCCCGAAAGCATCGTCACGGTCGGTGCCATGAAAACTGGCCCCGCCATCCGCGCACTAGAGGCCCTGGAGCGGACCGCCTACCGCACTGCCGACGCGATTGTCCCCGTCACGAACAGCTATGTCCCCCACATCGTTGCCCGTGGCGGCGATGCATCCAAAATCACGGTCCTCCCCAACGGTGTCGATCACACCCACTTCCAGCCCGACCCCGTCAGTGCAGCCCGCCTCCGCCACGACCTTGGCTTCGATGGAAAATTTGTTGCATCCTACGTCGGCACCCACGGCCTCGCCCACGGCCTCGACACCCTCCTTGATGCAGCAGCCCTCCTGCATAACGATCCCCGCATTGGGTTCCTCCTCGTTGGCGACGGTGCAGACCGCGCCCGCCTAGAAGCGCAATGCGCCGCGCGCAATCTCGCGAACACAGCCTTTCTCGGCCAGCGCCCCAAAGGCGACATGCCCGTCATTTGGACGGCGACCGACGCGGGGCTCATCTTGCTTCGCAACGACCCGCTGTTTTGCAAAGTCGTCCCCTCGAAACTCTTCGAAGCCATGGCGATGGGCCGCCCCGTGGTCCTCGGCGTTGCGGGCGAAAGTCGCGCTTTGCTTGAAACGGCCAACGCCGGCATCCCTGTTCCACCTCAAGACGCCGCAGCCCTGGCCGCAGCGGTTCAAACCCTTGCGGCCAACCCAGCACGTGCCGCCGCTATGGGCGCGTCGGGAAAGGCCTATGTCCGCGCCAATCACGACCGCGCGACCCTTGCTGCCAGCTACCTCGACATCCTCAAATCGACTATCGCCCGCACCGCCGCGTTATTTCCCCTCCCCCTCGCGGGAAGGGGTTAGGGGTGGGGATCAGACAAGCGGTGATGGGCAGACAAGCCAGCGTATCCAACCAGATTGCGCAACCGGACCCACGCCGCCCATGAGTGATCCAACGTCCCTCAACCATCGCACCTGGCGCGCCTGGCAGTTCGCGCGCCACATCCCACCCGCCAAAATCCTCCGCCGCGCGGCCCTCACAGCCAAACGCGCCGTGACCGATCGACTCCCGGCCCTTGCCCGCCCGTCGCGCGCACCCCCGCCTGCCCGCAACCCGAACCCGCCTTTGCCGCTTCTGCCGCCGCGCGAAAACCAGCTCGCGTGCGATGGCCCAACCCTGCGCTTTACGTTTCACAACAGCCCGCGCGAAACCCCGCGTGCCTCCATCAACTGGCATCCACCTGCAAGCCAACTTTGGGTGATGCACCTCCACTACATGGACTACCTGGAGACCGCCGACGACGCCCTCTTCGCCGACCTCGTCGCAAGCTGGCTCGCCAGCCAGTCACACCCATCCATCGGCGCATGGCGCGACGCCTGGAACGCCTACGCCCTGTCGATCCGCAGCATCGTTTGGATGCAGCAACTCAGCCTGCGCCGCGCCCGCCTCCCGGCCACGCTCACAACAGCCATGGAGGCAAGCCTCGCATCTCAAATCCGCTACCTGCTCGCCAATCTCGAAACCGACCTTGGCGGCAACCACCTGATCAAAAACGTCACCGCCCTGCTATGGGCCTCGGCGTTCTTCGCAGGCCCCGAACCCGACCGCTGGCGAACCCGTGCCCTGGCGCATCTCACAGCCCAACTGCCCTTGCAAGTCCTGCCCGACGGCACCCACTTTGAACGTTCCCCGTCCTACCATTGCCAGGTCTTCGCCGATCTCATCGCGTGCCGCCACATCCTCGGCCCGGCCCTGCCCGCCTTGGACAACGCGCTGACCCGCATGGCGCAAGCAACCGCCAACTTCACCCACCTCGACGGCAACATCGCCCTCTTCAACGACGCCGGCCTGACCATGTCCCACAGCCCCGGCGCCTGCCTCGACGCCTACGCAAGCCTGGGCCACGAACGGCCAGCCCCCGCCTCCGTTTTCGCCCATCCAGCCGCTGGCTATTACGGCCTCCACTCCCCGCAGGCGACACTCGTCATCGACTGTGGCCGCATGGCCCCCGACGACCTCCCAGCCCACGGCCACGCCGACATCGGAAGTTTCGAACTGTCCGTTGCGGGACACCGCGTCATCGTCGATCAGGGCGTCTACGAATACCTCCCAGGCCGCCGCCGCGACGCCGCCCGCGCCACTCGATCCCACAACACCCTGTGCTTTGAAAGTGCCAACCAAGCCGATTGCTACGGCGCCTTCCGCTGCGGTCGCCGCCCCAACGTGACCTTCATCAGCGCGGTCTTGAACGGCACGACCGTCAAGGGGCCGGGCTTTCAATCGGCCACGGCGGCACGCGCAAGTCGGTTGGCCCCACACCTCATCGTGGAGGCGAGCCACGACGGCTTCACGCATCTTGCAGGCAGCCCTACCCATAACCGCCGGTTCGACGCAACGTCCACGAGCCTTACCCTCACGGACACGATCACCGGCAGGCCAACGATGCCTGCCGCCCTCGCATTCCTGCTTCACCCATCGGCCCGCATCACACCCACGCCCGACGGCGTCATCATTCATCAAGGCCCCACGACCCTGACGCTGACCTCGACCCTCAAGATCGCCATCGAACCCGCCGTCTGGTGGCCTGACCTTGGCGTCGAGCACGCAACGCACCGCATCCGGCTGCCCATCCCGCCCGGCACAAGATCGGCAACGACGCTTTTACAGTGGTCGTGAGCCAAGCCAAGTAAAACAAGGCGGCGAACGCCCCTACCCCTTAACCGCCGCAGCCGCAGCCATCATGCGCCCGAGCGTCTGGGTCTGCTGGGCCAGCGTCAATGCCTGGGTCTGCGCAAACCGGACCTGAATCTCTGCATATTCCTCCATGTCGTGGGCCTCGGCCAACTCCGCCCCCATGCGAAAGCTCGCTTCCATGTTGAGATCGGCGTACCGCTTTGCCTTGAGTTGCACCGCCGTCAGTTCGACCTGCTGGGCCCCGCCCGCCATCATGTCCTGCGCCTGACGCGCAAAGCCCAAAAACTGCTCGTAAGCAGCTTTGGTCTGCGCCATGTTTGTCTCGGCCATCTCGCGGATGCCGTCTGGAATTTCAGTCGACGTTGGTGCTGACATAGCCGCTCCCTCAAGGTTGTTGCGACCCCATCTTACGCCACTTGGCACATCAAACCAGACCCCCACCGGCTTAACCAATAACCCGTCAACGCTGGACAATTGGCGCGAGAGTCTCTTGAATTGCCACCATGACGGACCAACCGAACCAAGACGCTCAAACCTTGCGCCTCATTGCCGAGCGAATTGCGCAAGGCATCACGCAGAAAGCCCCCGCTGATCAAGCCCGCAATCAGCCGAGCGCCCCACCGCGCCTGACGCCCGCCGCCCAGCACTTGGCTAGGCTCGCCCACGAATTGCGCACGCCTTTATCCGCTATCGTCGCTGCCGCCGAAATCATGCGCGACGAGCGTTTTGGCCCAATCGGCGACGCGCGATACCGCCACTATGCGTCCGGCATCTACGATGGTGCCTATCATGCCCTCGGCGTCATCAACGCCATGCTGGGAACCACGTCGAGCACAGAGCGCTCGAACGAGGCCATCGCCTTCGCCCAGTTGGACTTGAACCTTATCGCCGAGCAGGTCTCAGCCAGCGTCCAGGCCTTGCTCGAAGCCGCAGGCCTCTCGGTCGAATTGGCCCTGGAACCGCGCCTCCCCCACATCGTCGCCGACCCGGTCACCATCCGCCAGATGATGCTGAACCTTGTCACCAACGCCATGCGCGCAACGCCTGCCGGCGGCACGATCCAGATCGCGACCGCCTACGACCTGGCAGGCCCCGTCCACCTCTCCATCACCGACACCGGCAGCGGCATGAGCCCGCACGAAATAACCCGCGCTCTCGACCCCGGCCGCGAAGCCGACTTCGAGCCGCGTCCCACCGGCGGCCTGGGGCTGGGCTATCCCCTGATCCTTCGCCTCGCGAGCCTCAACGGCGCAACCGTCGCGATCACCAGCCAGCCAGACCTTGGAACCCGCGTCCGCATTACCTTCGCTGCCGGTCGCGTCATCCCCGTCTGAATGACACCATCACCCCACCCCTCCCGCTGTCATACCCAGGCTCGTCCCGAGGACCCACCGTTCCGCAATAAGGACTCTCACCCGTTGGCACCAAACCCAAAGCAACCCACTGTAGAATAAGAATAATTCTAAACTGACGAGGAACTGTTTCGCGACGTTTAGCCCATTGACCAACCCAGCCCCCACCGCTTAGCTGGCGGTGCGCGAGACGCTCGCGCGGGGCCTTTCAGCCTCTGACCGATACCAGGGCCTTAAACCCCGGAAATTGGAGAACGACCATGACGTCCCAGCCCTTCCTGTCCAGCACACCCGTGCGGACCATCGCGCTTATGTTAGCCATTGCCAGCCCGTCACCCGCAAGCGCCGGTGGCGAGGTGAACATCTATTCCTATCGCGAACCAAAGCTGATGGAACCGCTGCTCAAGCAGTTCACCGACAAGACCGGCGTTAAGGCGAACATGATCTTCGCCTCGTCCGGCCTCATCGAGCGCATGACCGCCGAAGGCCGCAACAGCCCTGCCGACGTGATTCTCACCAACGAGTCGGGCCTCCTTTTTCAGGCCGCGTCCGCAGGCGTAACCCAGCCCATCACCTCGCCAGCGCTGGAAAAGGCGATCCCCGCCGCGCTCCGCGACCCATCCGGCCATTGGTTCGGCCTGACCAAGCGCGCCCGCGTGGCCTATGTCTCCAAGGATCGCGTCAAGCAGCCCGCTCTGACCTATGAGGAACTCGCCGACCCCAAATGGAAGGGCAAAATCTGCATCCGCTCCGGCCAGCACACCTATAACATCTCGCTCATCGCCTCGATGATCGCCCACCTCGGCGAGGACAAAGCCGAAGTCTGGCTCAGCGGCGTCAAAGCAAACCTCGCCCGCAAGCCCGCTGGCGGCGACCGTGAAGCCGTCCGCGACGTAGCCGCAGGCCAGTGCGATATCGCCATCGGCAACACTTATTACATGGCCGCCATGCAGGCCAACCCGGAGCAGAAAGCATGGGCCGATAGCGTCCGCATCGTCTTCCCTGGCAACGAAACCCGCGGCACCCATGTCAACATTTCCGGTGTAGCGGTTGCAGCCAACGCACCCAACAAAGCCAACGCGGTTGCCCTGCTCGAGTTCTTAGCCTCCCCGCAGGCTCAAACTCTCTATGCCAACGCCAACGGCGAATATCCCGTCGTCGAAGGTGTTGCGGTATCAGACACGATCAACAGTTGGGGCACGCCCAAGCCCGATACTCTCCCCCTCGCCGAGATCGGTAAGTTGCGCAAAAAAGCGTCCGAGTTGGTCGACAAGGTCCGCTTCGATCAAGGCCCGAACTCCTGACGCTTTTTCCCTCTCCCCATCACGATGGGGAGAGGGAATATCTGATGGCGAACAGGCAGCCAAGCACCTCCCCACCCCCGCAAATTGTCATCATCGGGCTTGTCTCGACGACCCATCCAGCCGCTGGCGCAGCCCCCCAAACTTGCCTCCCAGTTTTAGGCAGAGCCCATTCATGGCAACATTCCAACAGCCCCTTCACCCAGAGCACCTGATCGGCCTCGGCTTTCGCTACTCAATGGCGTGCCTGCGCCCCGATTCCGGAGATTGCGGCCCCCATGCCTGCCGCCTCCTGACAACCGCAATATCGGCCCAGGGCTTTCCAGCAAACCTGCGCAACCAATTCACCGCTTGGGCACTCGCCATTACCTCCACCGCGCGACGCCCCATCAGATTGCACGCGCTTGACGACCCGGACTTGACCCCCGACGAACGCCTCGCGGTTGCCCTTGTCGCGGCCGCACAACACGCCCACTGCCCCGTGTTGACGGCGTGCGCCTCAGCCCTCGTGGGTTCATCCGGTCCAGGTCATCATCTCGGTCGGGTCCTTGCTGCCACTCAAATCATCGCCCATACATTATCCGCCGCTGGCACGGTCATAGATCCCGTCTCAATCGCAACACGCAACCCCCGACCCAACACACGACAATTTCCGCCGAGGCTTCATTGACCCTCCCGACGTCATCGCCGAGCCAGCCTCAAAGCCTCTTCGCCCAATCCTGGCGCAGCCTCACCGTCTGGCGGGCACGCCGCCGCGCGTCCCCTGTCTGGAGCGTCGTCGTTGCGCTGATCCTTGCAGTGATCGCCCTGCCCGTGATCACCGTGCTGGCCCTCGCCATCACTCCCGCCGACAACATCTGGCCCCAGCTGATCGCAACGGTTTTGCCTGCATCGCTCTACAATACCGTCATGCTGATGGTTGCAACCGGTGCCGTCACCCTCGCCGTGGGTTCCGCGACCGCGTGGCTGGTAACGATGTACCGCTTCCCCGGCCGCGCCCTCGCCGACCGTCTGCTCGTCTTGCCCTTGGCGATTCCAACTTACATCGTCGCCTATGTCTACGCCGATCTGTTGTCGTACGCAGGCCCCATCCAAACGGCCATCCGTGCCATCTTCGGGTTCGGTCCCGGGTCCGGCGCGGTTCTGCCGGAAATCCGCTCACTTCCCGGCGCGGTCTTCGTGATGGCGAGCGTCCTCTACCCCTACGTGTACCTCAGCGCCCGCGCGAGCTTCGTCCAGCAATCGGTCTGCGCGCTCGAAGTCGCCCGCACACTTGGCCGCACACCCATGGGCACATTCTGGTCCGTAGCCCTCCCCATGGCCCGCCCGGCCCTCGTCGCAGGCGCAGCCCTCGTGATGATGGAATGCCTAGCCGACCTTGCAGCCGTCCAGTATCTGGGGGTCCCAACGCTCACCGCCTCCATTTACGCAACATGGCTCCAGCGCGGCAACCTTGGCGGCGCAGCCCAACTCGCGTCCATCCTGATCGGCGTCGTCGCCGTCGTGTACGCCGTCGAAACCTGGGCCCGTGGCGAAGCCAAAACCCATGCAACGACCGGGCGTTACCGCTCCATTCCGTTCCACGAACTGACCGGCTGGCAGGCCACCGGCGCGGCGGCTGTCTGCCTATTACCGTTTGTGGTCGGTTTTGCCATTCCAGCCCTGCTGTTGCTCAAGAACGCCGCAACCCACCTCGCGCCTGCGTTCGAGGCGGGTTTCTGGCCAGCCGTCCGCAACTCGCTCCTGCTCGCCGTCACGGCCGCCGCCGCATCCCTCGTCGTTGCCCTCATCCTGGCCTATGCCCGCCGGGTGGCCGCCAACGGACTGACCCGCCCCGCTTCCCGTGTTGCAGGCCTGGGCTATGCCCTCCCGGGCACGGTACTCGCACTCGGCCTGCTGATCCCACTGGGTGCCTTCGACAACGCCATTGATAGCCTCATGCGCGCCCAGTTCGGCATCTCCACCGGCCTAATGCTGACCGGCTCCCTGCTCGCCTTGACGCTCGCCTATGTCATCCGGTTCCTGGCTGTCGCTCTGGGCGCGCTCGAAAGCGGCCTTGCCCGTATCTCGCCCAACCTCGACGCCGCCGCCCGCGCCCTTGGAGAAACACCGCTATCGGCCTTGCGTCGCGTCCATATCCCGCTGTTGACCCCGGCGCTGGCCTCTGGCGCACTGCTGGTCTTTGTCGATGCCATGAAAGAGCTGCCGGCCACCTTGCTCATGCGCCCCTTCAACTTCGAAACCATTGCGACCCATGTTTACTCCCTTGCCGCCATTGAGCAATTCGAGCAGGCGTCCCTAGGCGCACTGATGATTGTCATCGCAGGGCTCATCCCTGTTCTCGCCCTCCACCAGACGGTCGCCGGTGGACGCGCTGGCGGGAAAAGCCCAAAAACGCCCTCCGGCCAACCAGTTAACGATGCGATCGGCCGCAACGACACGGCAACTTAACCTATCAACCCGCCAGCATTCACGATACGGTGCGACGGAACCAGATAGAACCCAAACGCGTTGCACCCGGCTAAGGCCATCCGACCAGCCCGCACACAGAAAGCCTGCACTCAAATTTGACTGGGACCGCCCCCACCATGACAACCAGACGGCGCTTTTGGGATCGCGATTTCGACATTCGCACCCGCGTCATTGCTCTCATTAGCGTACTCCTGATTCCGCTTTTGATGCTGGCAGCCTGGCTTGCCTACAATTTCGCCGATGCCGAACGGCGCGTCATCGAAACAAAGCGCTTCGACGCCGTGAACAACCTCAGTTTCCTTTTTGACCGCGAGATTGCCACGACTATCGGGGCGCTCAACGGGGTCGCCTCCTCCCCCGATTTAATCGAGGGCGACTTTAAGGCGTTTCGCGACCATGCCCGCCCCGTCTCAAGCATGCCGCAGGTCAGCTCGCTGGTCGTCTTCGATCAAAACGGTCAGCAGCTATTCTCCACCTTCCTTCCAGAAGGCGCCACACTTCCCCAGCGCACCGATCTAAGTTTCATTTCCAGGGTGTTCCGCGGCGAAACCGTCGTTTCCGGCGTAACATTGGGCACCGCCTCGAAACGGCCCTTGATCACGGTGTCAGCACCCATCTATCGCGACGGCAAAATCCAATATGCGCTCACCTGCGGCATCTTCCTGGACTACTTCCAATCGTTCTTTGCCAAATCAGGCCTGGGCCGCGATTGGGTCGGAGCCGTCGTGGACCGAGACGGCCTCTTCGTTTCCCGCAGCATCAACGCGGACAAATACGCAGGCAAACCGTCGCGGCCAGAACTGGCGGCCGCCGCAAAAGCATCATCGGACACGGGCACCTTCGAGAATGTCACCCTCGAAGGTCTCGCGACCTCCAATTCCTATCGGCGGTCCGACCTAACGGGCTGGACGTCGGTCGTCGCCGTTCCCAGAACCGAACTGGCAAATCCGCAAAACAACGCCCTTTTTGTCCTCCTCGTCACCGGACTGACCGTTTCGTTGTTCAGCTTGGCGTTCGCCTGGCACATGGCAACCCGCATCTCCGAGCCCGTGCGCCGTCTGCGCGAAGCCTCCGTCGCCCTGGTTGAAGGACGCCCGATCCCCGAACTCCCAGGCCGCGTCACCGAACTCATCGAGGTCCGCGCCGCCTTTGAGCACGCTGGCAACAAGCTCGCCCATCTGGCGGCGATCGTCGCCTCCTCCGGCGACGCCATTCTCAGCGTCGGGCTCGATGGCAAAATACTATCCTGGAACCCCGGTGCCGAACGCCTGTTTGGCTACACCGCCGAAGAAATCATTGGACAACCGAAATCCATCATCATCCCGCCCGCTCTTCATGATGGGGCGATGAAACAACTCAACCGTGCCCTTCACGGCGAACGCGTGCGCACCGAAACCCAGCGTCTGCGCAAGGACGGCATACTGGTCGATGTCTCGCTCGACTTAGCCCCGATGGGTGACGCAAACGGCGCGATTATTGGCATGTCGACCATCGCCCACGATATCACCGACAAAAAGCTCGCCGAGCAGCATCAGCGCTTCTTGATGCGCGAGCTGACCCATCGCTCCAAAAACCTGCTGGCCGTCATCAACGCGATGGCCCGCCAGACAGCCCGTTCTGCGGGCTCCCTGGCCGAGTTCGAGACCCGTTTCTCCCGTCGCGTCCAAGGCATGGCCGCCTCCCACGACCTGCTCGTGAGCCAGAATTGGACCGCAGCCTCCCTGCGCGAACTCGTCACCCGCCACGTCCAGATTTTTCTCGACAACATCGACAAGCGTCTCGAACTGTCAGGCCCTGAAGTCTACGTCGGCGTCGAGGCCGCACAGACCTTAGGGCTAGCGCTTCACGAACTCGCCACCAACTCTTTGAAATACGGCGCTCTTTCGCGCCCCGCTGGAAAAGTCATCTTCGATTGGAACTTCGAACCCATGGATTGCGGCGGCCCCGGCTTGCGCGTCACCTGGACCGAACGCGGCGGCCCACCCGTGTCCGAACCCGACCGCACCGGATTTGGCCACATCGTCACCGAGCGCATGGTTGCCCAGTCGCTCGATGGCAAAGTGACCTTGAGATACCTCCCCACCGGCCTCGTCTGGGTCTTGAAATTCCCCCAATCCCACCTCGTCGACGCCGACGTCCGCCATGCCCCCAAACCCATGGCCGACGCCTTGAGTTGACGCGATCGTCATCCCCGCGCCGGCACGCCATCGCGCGCTAAAAACCCGCCGCTCTGATGGGCCCACAAATCCGCATAAAGCCCGCCACGCGCAAGCAATTCCGCGTGACTGCCATCCTCGACAATCCGTCCTTCATCCATGACGATCAGCCGGTCGAGCGCTGCAATGGTCGACAACCGGTGCGCAATGGCAATCACCGTTTTGCCAGCCATCAGATTGGCGAGTTGCTCTTGAATGGCGGCCTCCGCCTCGCTGTCGAGTGCGCTCGTCGCCTCGTCGAGCACAAGGATCGGTGCATTCTTCAGCAACACCCGCGCAATCGCAATCCGCTGCCGCTGCCCGCCCGACAGTTTCACGCCCCGCTCCCCGACCTGGGCATCGTATCCGCAACGCCCGCGCAAATCTTCCAGATCCGCAATGAAGACCGCAGCCGATGCCTGCTCCGCAGCCCTGACCGCTGCAGCAGCCCCCGCATCTGGTCGTCCATACAAAATGTTATCCATCACCGAGCGGTGCAACAACGACGTGTCTTGCGTCACCATGCCGATTTGCGCCCGCAGACTGTCCTGCGTCACGCACGCGATGTCTTGCCCATCGATCAAAATGCGTCCTTTTTCGAGATCGTAAAAACGCATCAACAGGTTGACGAGCGTCGATTTGCCAGCCCCCGACCGGCCGATCAACCCGACTTTTTCACCCGCCCGAATGGTCAGCGACAACCCATCGATCACCCCGCCGGGCCGCGCATCATCAAGCCCCCGCGTCCGCCCATAGTCAAACCCGATCCCGTCAAACAAAATCTCACCCCGAGACACCTCCAGCGGCTTGGCCCCCGCCACATCCACCACCGTCTGCGGTCGCGCAATCGTCTCCATACCCTCATGCACCACGCCGATGTTTTCAAACACATCGGCCACCGTCCACATCACCCACCCGCTCATGTTGACGATCCTGATCGTCAGACCCGTCACCAAGGCGATGGCACCCAGCGACACAAGCCCCGCCTGCCACAGCGCGATAGCAAGCCACGACGTCGCAACGATCAGCACGCCGTTGATCGTGAACAGCGAGAATTCCATCATTGTCGTCACCCGCGCCGCCCGCAGATTGGCCTCGAGCAGTTCGCGCAACGCCGAGCGCGCGTATTCGTCCTCGCGATCGGTGTGGGCAAATAGCTTCACGGTGAGAATGTTGGTATAGCTGTCGACAATTCGTCCCGTCACCATCGAGCGGGCCTCGCTGGCAGCCACCGCTCGGGCCTTCATGCGCGGGATAAAGTAAAACAGCGTACCGAAATAAACCACGAACCAGATGATGAGCGGTGCCAGCAGCTTGACATCGGCCTGGGCAAACAACACCAGCGCAGAAATCCAGTAGATCGCGACGAACCACAGCGCATCGATGGAGGCGACCACGCTGGCCCGCAGCGCTGGCCCCACCTGCATCACCTTATTTGAAATCCGCCCGGCAAAATCGTTCTGGAAAAACCCGAGGCTTTGCCGGAGCACGTAGGCGTGCGTCTGCCAGCGCACCAGCGTGACGAAAGGCCCGTTGATGATCTGGTTCTTGATAAGGTCGTGCCCCGCCGAGACCAGCGGTCGCGCAATCATGGACACAAATGCCATCCACGTCAGCACCACCCAGTTGTCGGCAATGAACGTCTCCGGATTGGTCGCATTCTTCATCAGATCGACGAGATTGCCAATGAACGCAAACAGCGAGGCTTCGATCACCGCTCCCAGAAATCCCGCCACCAGCAGCGCGGTAAAGGCTGGCCACGCCTGCCGGACAAAATGAAAATAAAACGCCCACAACGTGCTGGGCGGCTGCACCACCCCGTCGCCAGCAAACGCATTGATCCGTGTCTCAGACCACGCGAAGATCCGGTCAACGAACGCAAACCCGCCCGCCACCACGGGCTTGATCCGGTCTTGCGCCAGCGCAAAGGCAACTTTTGGCGACATCACTCATACTCACTCTATCTTCGTCCCTACATGCCGGGAACCAAACTCATTTTACGTCGCAGGGTCAATGACCTAGCGGCCTACTCTGCGGGCTGCATCCCGCCTGTCAAAGCCCCGCGCCTTACTCCCGGAGCTAAACGTCGCCATCGTGTGCGCTGGAGCGACCGGTTGGGGTTTCCATGACGCCAAAACTCCGCGATAAACACGCTGCGCTATACCTCAGGTGCAAATCTCAAACTCATGCTAGCTTGGCCTAAACGCTTTAAGCCGCCAAAAGGATGACACGTGGCAACACTGACCGGCATCGCCCCTTCCGCCCAAGCCCATTTGCTTGCAACCGCAGCGCCGCTTCCTTCCCAAATCCAGCTCGACGCGATGAAATTCGCCGCGCGCTCCTGGTTTGAATCCCTGCGCGACGACATCTGCGCCCGGTTCGAGCAACTGGAAGACGATCTTCCCGCTGGCCTTCCCCACTCGTCCTTGTCGGCCGGGCGCTTTGTCCGCACGCCCTGGCAGCGCGGCGAAAACGGCCAGACCCGCCCGGCCAGCGAGTCAGGCGGCCACGGCGGCGGCGGCGTGATGAGCCTCATGCACGGGCGGGTGTTTGAAAAGGTCGGCGTCCACACCTCCACCGTGGAAGGCGAGTTCGCGCCCGAGTTCCGCAAACAAATCCCAGGCGCTGAACAAAACCCCAGATATTGGGCGTCCGGCATTTCGCTGATCGCCCACATGCAAAACCCGCTTGTTCCCGCGGTTCACATGAACACGCGCATGGTCGTGACCGATAAATGGTGGTTCGGCGGTGGCGCCGACCTCACGCCCGTCCTGGAGCGTCGCCGCGCCCAATCGGATGCCGACACCCTTGCGTTCCACTCGGCGATGTATGGCGCATGCCAGCCCCACGAAACGATCGCCGACTACGCGCGCCTGAAACAGTGGTGCGACGAATACTTTTTCCTGCCCCACCGTAACGAGATGCGCGGCATTGGCGGTATCTTCTACGACTACCTCCAACCCGCCCCCGAGCAAGGCGGCTTCGACGCAGCGTTAGCCTTCACCAAGGACGTTGGTCGCGCCTTCGCCCGCGTTTATCCGATGCTCGTGCGCGGCAACTTTGCCTTACCCTGGACGCCAGCCGACCGCGAAGAGCAGCTGATCCGCCGGGGCCGTTATGTCGAGTTCAACCTGCTCTACGACCGCGGCACCACCTTCGGCCTCAAAACCGGCGGCAACGTCGACGCCATTCTCTCTTCCATGCCCCCGGAAGTGAAGTGGCCGTAACCATTCACTTGCCCACGGTTCACGCTTTGCCGACCCGCCCTAACGGCTGGCAGGTCGAGCGCTGGATGTAGTGGTTGGGATGCGTTTCGATCCAGCGTGCGCCTTCGATTTGCGACGCTTTCAGGCACGCCATCATGTGTGTATCCGGCTGCAGCGGAATGGGCTGTAACTGCCTGCAGGTCTGCCCCTCTAGAATCGAGCAAACGATAAAAACCAATTCCAACATGCGCAGTCTCCAAAAAACATCGAACACCCGGATATCCCGGGCCGCAATTTATGGATTTTGAGCCCAAACCTGCAGTATTATAAAACTCAACATTGCCACTGCTGAATAAACCCCCGTCGATCAGCGGAAGTTCCGTTCGAAAGCCCGGCTGCGCTATCTCCAACAAAAAAGGACCGCAAAGCGGCCCTTTTTCAGATAATACAGCCAAACATCCCAAGCCAGTCATGCGGCCGTTTTGAGATGCCTACCACCGACTGAATTGCCAGCACCCGCACCCAATACGAATTTCGCAAGGTCCCCATTCAGTCGGTCTTTATCCGCAAAATAAAGCCCGTGTGGAGCACCCGAATAAACCTCGAATTGAGCGTGAGGCAGCAGTCGCGCCGTCATGTGTCCGCTCGCCTCAATCGGGACCGTCTTATCGTCATCACCGTGGATGATCAGCGTTGGCACGGTGATTGACCCCATATCGGCCCGGAAATCTGTTTCAGAAAACGCCTTTACGCATTCCAACGTGCCAATGGCCGACGCCCGCATCGCATCTTCGCAAGTCGCCGCAAGCATGGGGTTACTGACCGGAGACGCTAAAACGCCCACATTAAAAAATCCGTTCGCGAATTCAGTCAGAAATGCTGGCCGGTCTTTTTGAAGGCCGTCCATCATCTTCTCAAAAATCGTTGCGTCAACGCCGCCGACATTATCGGCAGCCTTCAATAAAAAGGGCGTCACCGACGAAATGAGAGCCACTTTGACAACCCGCGCGCCGCCATGGCGGCTCATATAACGCGCGACTTCGCCACCGCCCATGGAAAATCCGATGAGCGTTACGTCATTTAAGTCCAGCGTGTCCAAAATCGTTTTCAGATCGTCGGCTAATGTGTTGTAGTCATAACCCCGCGCGGCATGATCCGATTTCCCAAAGCCGCGCCGATCATAAGCAATGCAACGGATACCTTGCTTCGAAAGGGGCACCGTCTGGTATTCCCACATCCGCGAACTGAGCGGCCAACTATGTATGAAAACGACTGGCTTTCCAGCGCCATAGTCCTCGTAATAAAGCGCTGTTCCATCGGATGCCTTCACATAAGCCACGGCTCACTCCTAACCTGACGCGAAAATGCGTGATGAATCGGAGACGTAACGCGGCCCCTTGAGGGCAAGTTCCAATCGTGCGCTGCGTGACGGCAGCCCGACCATGCCTGGCCCGCCGTCACGCGCCGCGCAACGCGGCTACTGAACGACGAACATATGTCCGGCCGGCAGCTTGCCCGTCCACAAAGGTTTGTCGCCAGCGGCGTCATAGCCCGGCTTGTTGTCGCTATCCAACGACAGCGTGACCCACAGCTTATCGCCCGCCTTGGCCTCACCCGTCAGCTTCACCTTCACGTTGCGATGATCGCCCGCGTTGATCGAGGCCGTCCCAATCGGCGCACCTTGCGGCAGGCCCTGGGCATCACTGCCCATTACGACGAGGTAACCCTTCGATGGGATATTGGCATACGCAACGTCAACCGCGCCGCTGGTTAGCTTCTGGTTGAACACCAGAACTGATGGTTCCGTGGCGAACGTCGGCGGCACCGTCAATGCAAAAGCGGCCGTCGAAGCGCCTAAAGCAGTCGCTCCTAACACTGCACCGACTGCTAACGATTTGAATCTGCGCAACATAAAATCCTCCATTTCGATCCGCGAAGCCATCCTCGCTTGATCGTCGATATGGGTGCCCGGCCTGCGTCAAACACCCGCACCGCTGGTCACGCTTGATCACGATGCCTCGGGATTCAGTTGACCAGCGCTGTTATTAGAGCCACTCTAGATAAGCCCGCGCCGCTTCCGATTTGGGTCCGGCAAAGAATTCAGCCGCTGGCCCGGTCTCGCAAACCCGCCCTTGCGCCATGAACAGGACGTCGCCAGCCAGCCGCCGTGCCTGCCCGATGGTATGCGTCACCAGCACCACCTTCGTGCCGCCTGCGCAAGCATCGACGATCATCCCCTCGACCGCCGCCGTCGAGACCGGATCGAGGCTCGCGGTCGGCTCATCCAAAAACAGCACCTCGGGAAACGAGGCCAGCGCCCGTGCCATCGCGAGGCGTTGCTGTTCACCCCCCGACAACTGCCGCGCCGGAGTGGCCGCCAGTGCCGCCAGCCCCGCCCGCTCCAAAACCTCCATCGCCGGTTGGCGCCGCGCCGCACCTGGATGATGCGCGAGCACGAATTCGATATTGGCCAGCACCGATCGCCGCAGCAACGTTGGCCGCTGAAACACCAGCGCCGAACGCCGCCCCGCCACATCGGCGTCAAGTCCCGCACCCCAGACGACTGAGCCCGACGTCGGCGTAATCAGCCCGTTCAGAACCCGCAATAGAAGGCTTTTGCCAGCACCGTTGGCACCCATGATCACCGTCGGCCGACCGGCGTGGATCACGAACGACACATCGTCGAGCAGCGCCTTGCCACCGAACCGCATCGTCAGTCGTTTCGCCTCTAACGGCAGCAACCCGGCAATGATCGGTGCGTATGCATTCCCCCCTTTACGCATGACGGGTGCCCGTCTCGGTGGCGCGCAACACAGACACCCCCGCGTTGACGCCAATCGCAATCGCGATCAGGATCATCCCAAGCGCCAGCGCCAACGTGAGATCCCCCTTCGACGTCTCCAGCGCAATCGTCGTCGTCATCACCCGCGTCACCCGGTCGATGTTCCCGCCGACGATAATGACCGCGCCCACCTCTGCAATGGCGCGCCCAAACCCCGCAAGCGCTGCCGTCATCAGCGAATAACGGTCCTCCCAGATCAGCGTCGTCACAGTCTCAAACCGCGACAGCCGCATCGACCGGAACCACTCGTCATAGTCCTGATGCCGGTCCGACAGCGACTGCCGCGCCAGCGCCGCGATCAGCGGCGTAACCAGCACGGCTTGCGCAATGATCATCGCGGTTGGCGTGTAGAGCAGCCCGAACACGCCAAGCGGCCCCGCCCGCGATAGCGCCAGATAAACGAGCAACCCGACAACCACCGGCGGCAGCCCCATCATCGCGCTCAAAACCGTCTCGACGGCGAGTTTACCGCGAAACCGGCCAATCGCCAGCAGCGCTCCAAGTGGAATGCCCACCAAGCACCCGATCGCGACCGCCGACACCGAAACCGTGAGCGACAACGCCACGATCTCCAAGAGCCGCCCGTCGCCCCCCATGACCAGCCCTACCGCCAACGAAAAAACCGACCAGAAATCCGCCATGTACCGCTAACCGATCCCTTCAGCGCCCTTATTCCGGTCCAGTTATAACGAAAACTTCCCGATCACAACAATCGCCCCAGTCTTAACCGTCATCCCAGCGAACGAGCCTGTGAACCAAACTCGCATTGGCTTGCCAGGACGGGCAAATGATTTGTGGCTGTTGCCTGTTCAGACGGCAACCATATTGTGTGCCCGTAGGCGCAAGGCGGTGGCGAGGTTGTGGGCGATG
>Ga0247836_1000092_pt1 | contig 144382 bp, 108 predicted proteins | sample LaCruzMarch2015__4_FD_187116 | JGI IMG/M metagenome (GOLD analysis project Ga0247836, IMG submission 187116) | Freshwater microbial communities from meromictic Lake La Cruz, Castile-La Mancha, Spain - LaCruzMarch2015_14m | ecosystem: Environmental > Aquatic > Freshwater > Lake | place: Spain...
TCTGCTCGCTGTGTGTATCAAAATCATACAAAGTGCAAATGTAAATGGGGGTTTTTAGCCCTCCCTTAATCAACTGTGCAACAATTTTCAATTGATCGGCCAAATAGTTTTTGTCTTCTGGTGGATAAAGCATGGACTGGTTTTTTCCCTTATCCGCCGCTCCTTTCACCGATTTGAAATATTGTTGCGCTTGCTGAGTCACCAAGCGGATGTATTCAAGCTCTTCACCAAAATGCGAAGCGGGAGCTGGCTCCACTACCCCATTCACAAACTCATAGTACGCTTTGGGGTCGGTAATGGCCATGCCCATCGGCCATTGGCTACCTACCAAGGCCATCGACATCACCGAACCCAACTGAATGGCCAAGGGATCAGGATTGGCATCACTTGGGTAACCAATCGGAAATCCTGGATAACGTTGCTCCAGGTAACGTCCCGCCCATCCGTTTTCGATGGTCTCGTCGGCACTGGATGCAGACATCCAAATATCTGAAGATCGAAAATGAGAATAATCCTGTTCTGGGTATCCGACGTTTTGCACTATGGAAATAAGCCCATCGTTGTACATCTTCTGCATCGGCACCATCGAAGGGTGGAAGCCGCTGTTTTGAACCCCACCCAGTCGCAGCACATTGCGCTCCGGGATTAAAATATTTTTCCTGGCTTTACTCAGGTTGGCATATTGATCCAGGGGAATAAACGTGTTGAGACCGTCATTGCCGCCATTGAGCTCAATCAAGACCAGAACCCGATCATCGGGATTGCCATTCATGGCCAGGGCTTCAAGAAATGATTTTTGTGGCGCCGTATTGATTGGCATCCCTTTTAACATGAAGGAAGAACCGGCTGCAGCCGTACAACTATGATAGAGGAAAGATCTGCGTTTCATCTGTGTGTTTTTTGGGAAAACCTTAAATAAGTTGATACTCTGGCAAGCCCATTAGGTACTTGTGCAAGGCAGCTAAACGAAACCATACAGTATCTCGAGCTGCCTTATCATTGGGGTTGGCGATGTAGTTTCGCCAAGCTATCGTCCAATAATAATCTTGCGCTTGCCCGGAGAGCAGGATGTTTTTCAAGGCTTTCTTTTTGACCGCAGAAATTGGCATCGGCATGGTAATTAGCAGAATTGCATCGATCAGAAGATTGGGATCATCAGGACGTGGAAACTGCTGCGCGAAAGCGATATGGTCGATAGATGCCATAAAGCCGGAATCGGTTTCGTAGCGCCAATAAGTCATTACATCCGAAAACACATTACGATTGCGCAGGGTATCGCTATTGATCCAGGTGCGGTAATACTTGGGTGTCTGCCGAAAAGCGGCCCATCCGGCTACATTTGGAGGATCTCCGGGCATCATTTGCAAGTCGTTACAAGTCCAGCCCAGGTAGTTCATCATTTGATACTGATCGTAAAGTTTGGGTCCAAAAACAGGTACATTGAAATTGCGCAGTACCCCGAAGACCAAATCAAGGGGCGTCTTAATGTAGCAAGCTCTGGTCGTTGCATCAAAAAAGTGCTCGCTTTTGAATAATTTGGAAATTACCGGCAAAATTTGGTAGTTGTTTTCCCGCAGCAAGGCCGCCAAAGGTTTGATGATTTCAGCCTCTACCACCTCATCAATTTGGTAGTACACAAAAAAGCGGTAAAGCTTGCGACAAATATGCATCGAAACTTCTTCTTTTTGGAAAATCATCTCGATCAACTCCTTGAGTTCTCGCTCTGCTTCCAAACCGCCCTTAATCACTGTATTGTTGTAAAATTCGGAAAACTGCTTATCCGATTGATCATGTGCCGCCAAATCCAGGTACACCCGATTGGTATCGTAATCCACTCGCCAACCCGTTAGAACTTTAGCCGCAGCTAGTACGTCATCTTCTGTGTAGTGATCGGGATTGTCTTTGCCAATGGTAAACAATTCCTGAAGTTCTCTGGCATAATTTTCATCTGGCGCATCTACTTCATTTAGCAAACCATTGAGGAAATAGAGCATATGCGAATCCAGGGTCACATCGTATACAAATTGCTTGAAATTACCCAAAGAATGCTTGTGCAAGGTCATATAATGCCGGTAGGAAGCCTGTCCACTAAAGGATCTATCTGTACGCGTGGAGAAATGGTTGTGCCAAAAAAGGATAAGCTTCTCCTGAATATTGGCATCAGATTTAATCATGCGTGTCATCCACCATCCCCGCCATGAAGAAATGCGTGAAAACTCGCCCTCATTGTTGCGGCGGGCATTGACCCAGGTTTTACCAAATGGCACATCTGGATCCTTAAAATCATCGTTGTTGTAATTGTTGATCGGCGGTTCGGGTTCGCCTTTGGGTACATTTAGCACATAGTCGACAGCCTTTTGGGCATTGCCCAAATAGTACAATTGATCTACCTGCTGATAGGTGCAGCCAAAAGTGGTGCGCCGCAACAAATGAGCGGCTTGTTCTCGTCCCCACAGGCCTGTGTATGGATCAAGCCCCCCCTGCAAGGTGAATTCAGCAACGCTGGATTTTGTTTCAGCGCTATGCTGAATATCAGGATTCTGGGTTACAATGGAGCTAGTAGCAGAAATTCCAAGGAAATCACGGCGGGATAAGGAATTTTCATTCATTGGATAGACAATTTGCTTTGGAACGAGTATAAAGCAAATCAACCTATAAAAAAAGTCAAAATTAACATTCAGTCAACTCAACTATTTCAAAACCAGCATCTTTAACTGCGTCAAGGATGTTGGCGACGTGGAGGCCTTCGCCTTGTACACTCAGGATTTTATCCGGGTTTTGGGTATCAACGTCCCAGTTTTCCACGCCTTCTACCTCATTGATAAAGCCCGTTACGGCTTTTACACAAGCGCCACAATTGATATTTGTCTTGAATTTCAGGGATTCCATATTTATTTTTTTGCGAAAAAAATTACTCAATCATTATGTAGAGATGATGAATGTTACTTACGGTTTGCTAGGAAACAATTTCATTTCCTCGCCTACACACTGTACCGCCTTTTTTATAGCGGCGCGTTGTTCGTTGCTCAGGGTGATGGTGTGCTTACTCGTTTTGTAATTGATTCGAATTCTTTCTATGGCCGCAAAAGACAAGGTAAACATGCGGTCTAAGGGAATCAAACAAGTCAGCGTATAGATGCGCATATTGGTGTTTTTGTCAAAAGTTCCACGATCTGGAACGGTATACAGCCCAATCAAGTCTGATCCTGGGGCAACATCAGCCGGGTCTGACTTAGGCGCATCTTTTCCCAAATCGACTGTATCCTTCAGTGATTCAACTTTCAGAATGACATTGAAGCCTTCTTCAAGCGTCAAAAATTCTCGCTCGACCAGGCCTATCACCATAAAAAAAGCATTGAGGGTATCATTTTGGGTAAAGCTGAAGATCGCCTTCGCTTCTTCAATCATTTTGTAGCCATCTGCCGTTTGGAAGTTGCTTGGAATGGAATAACCGATGTTGATTGGTTTGGTCACGACAGTGTGTGTGCTGTCAAAGTCATCAATTTCATTGATGGCAAAATTGCATTGGGCGGTTAAATGAAAAAGACCTAAACCAAAACAAACAATTAAAAAAAATGGCTTCATATGGAGATAAGCTGATGAAGCGCAAAAATAGGGGAATCCAGGGTAAAAAGAAACCCCCTAACCAGAATACCCCAGTTAGGGGGCCCAAGTGTGTGATTTGATTCATATGACGAGGCTAGATTTTCCTGGATTCCAAGCGTGCCTTTGGAATTCTACTTCGCGCTGCAAATGGCTAAAATATTTGCCCCAGTTTCGTTCCGAAAATGCTCATGTAGCGCTGCTACACTCCGCTTTTCGAGCCTCACTGGTTCAAATTTTAGCTCATTTTCGCTTGCGAACCAGAAATCCAAAAACACGCTAGCGAATCAAGGTCACGTTACCTTGTTTGCGGTACACTGTACCGTCTATACAATTGGCAAGTAAATAAAAACCGTAAACATCTGCGGGCAACTTTTTACCCCGGAAAGTACCATCCCAACCTTCCTTGGGATTGCTGGTTTCAAACATCTTTTGACCCCAGCGGTTGTAAATAATAAAGGTCATTTTTTCGATTCCTCGACCACGCACATAAAGTATATCATTCGCCCCATCATTATTGGGTGTAAATGCAGTGGGCACAAATATATAAGGTTCTACGCAATATGGACCCGTTACATTGATAGTTATTTTAAATTCTTCGGTACATTTTCCACTGGTAACTTTTACGGTATAGGTTGTGGTATCGGTTGGCGATGCCACTACTGTGCTACCCGTAGTCGTATTGAGGCCAGTTGGCGGTGTCCAGGAGTAAGTACAATCAGGGCAATTTTCCACCCGAATGGTAGCGGATTCACCCACAGTGATAGTCGTTTTGTCCGCAGTTACTTTCACCTTACTTGCCAAATCCACTATGTTCACCTGCGTTCTAAGCGTGGTAGAACATCCAAACTGATTGGTAACCTGCACTTGCAGCGATGCTCCGTTTTGAGCAATGGCAGTTGCGTTAGGCCCCGTGCGTGGATTGGAGATGAACAAATTGGCTGGCGACCACAAGTATTGCAAAACCTGTGTCCGATCTGAATTAACAACCGAAAGGTTGATGGAATCTCCCACTTCACATGGAGAAACGGTAGCCGGCAAAGAGGCTCTAACTGGTCGGGCAATCACTTTGACTGAATCTATTTCCGTGCAGCCAGCGGCATTGGTTATGCGCACATAATACGTCCGGGAAACGGTATCAGGCGTAATGGAAAACTGAGCTCCGGTACCCAGGATCGGACTGATGGTTCTGTTCCTCGACCACTCAAACACTGCTGCGCCAGTACCTTTTGCAACAAGATTGAAAGGACTTTGACTGCAAAGCGTTGTATCCCTTCCAGCATCGGCGTTGATTGGCGCAGCGATGCTGACCGCAACCTGCCGCACAATGCTACAAGCGCCAAATTTATCGGTAATGGTTACAGTGTAGGTGGTGGGCGCCGTAAGGGTAGCCGATGGCGTAGCCGAAGTGGAATCACTCAAGCCCCTTGCAGGAGACCAGCGGTACACCAAAATTGGATTGCCGTTGGGGTTGATCGGGGTACGCACATTTCTACAAGCGGTAATGCTGGCGGGTGGTGCGCCCTTGGTTAGATCGACCACATTGATTACAGCCGAATCCAGTGGAGCACCAGCGTAGGGGCCACCTTTGCCTATTGTAATGCCTCCATTAGCGCGAGCAGCCTGAATCTGAGCTTTGATGCACACATCGTTGGTGTCGGTAGCAACGGCATAGTATACCGATTTGCCCGCTGGAACATTGACGCGGATCCGATTGCCGGTCCCAATTGGCGTTTTTAAGGCCGCATCGCTAAACCAGGTAATCACTGTTGGCCGCGAAGTCGTAGCCCGTAAGGTCAACGGACCAGGCTGGCAAAGCGAAGTATCTGGCAATGCCGTCACGGTTAATGGAGGGCTAACTCGAACTACGATGGATTTTGTGTCGGTACATTTGGTAGCCGGGTCGGTTACTGTAACTGTGTAGGTGGTGGTGACGGAAACCGTTGCTACCGGATTATAAGGTTTACTCAAATTCAAACCTGTAGTAGGCGACCAGTTGTAAGTATACGCTGGATTGCCTTTGGGGTTGAGCTCCGTGGCTACTCCAGCACACACTTCCTGTGGGGAAGCCAAGTCACCCGGTTTGAAATCATTGAGCCTTACTTTGGCGGTATCTCGCTTGGTACAAGCACCTAAAGTTGCTTCAGCAATGTACAAATTGAGGCCTGGGTTGGGGGTTACCGACAAGCTACGGCCCGTAAAGATGACCTGACCATTGGCGTCCAACCAACGAATACTGGCTCCTTGTGCGCCACGAATGGTTAGCAATACAAAGCCAGGTTCACACAAATTCGTCTCGGCAGGAATGGCATCAAGATCGCTCAAGTCGGTTACGTTGACCTGGAGGTTTTTTTCCAGGCGACAACCCGTAGCGGGATCGGTTACGGTTACTTTAAAAGTAGTTGAGGTAGTCAGTGTAGCAATTGGATTGCTTGGATTGCTCAAGTTTAATCCTGTGCTTGGAGACCATTGGTATTGATAGCTTGGTTTGCCATTGGGATTCAAAGGCAGCGGCTGACCTGCACATACCGTTTGAGGTGTGGCCAAATCCCCAGGTTGAAATTCCTTTAAGGTCACTCGGCTGGAATCGCGCTTGACACAAGCCCCCAAAGTTGCTTCCGCGATGATCAGGTTCAATCCAGGTTTCAGACTTGGGACAAGGCTACGCCCCGTACCAATTTGGACGCCATTGGCATCCAACCAGCGGATGGAAGCCCCTGCTGCTCCGGCAATACGCAAAGTCACTCCGTTGGGCTGGCAAATCGAGGTATCAGCCGGAACAATGTTCAAATCGTTCAGGTTGTTTACGATTACCTGGATGTCTTTTTCCAAACGACAGCCGCTCACTGGATCAGTCACGGTCACCTTATAAGTAGTTGACGTAGTCAGCGTAGCAATTGGGTTGCTTGGATTGCTCAGGTTCAAACCCGTTGTGGGTGTCCATTGGTATTGGTAAGCTGGCTTGCCATTTGGATTCAAAGCCAACGGCTGACCTGCACAGGCATTTTGAGGAGAACTCAAATCGCCAGGTTGGAAATCTGCCCGGGTTACTTTAACGGTATCTTTTGCCGAACACGCTCCGTCTGAAACTTCAGAAATGTACAAGTTTACGCCAACAGCAGGTGTTACCGAGATGGTTTTTCCTGAGCCAATTTGTTGTCCATTGGCATTCAGCCAACGGAAATTGACGTTGGTGCCGTTGGCGTTGGCACTCAGCGTCAGGTTTGTACCCGTACAAACGGCAGTGTCATTGCTCGCTTTGAAACCCTCAATAGAGCGTACATTGACAGTTACAGCGCGCTCTTTTTTGCAACCAAAGGTTGGATCGGTGATGGTTACGGTAAAACGCGTAGTTTGAGTGATTGTCGCCAAAGGATTGAAGGGTTTACTCAAATTCAATCCGGTAACAGGCGACCATTGGTAAGTAAAGGCTGGATTGCCGTTGGGATTGAGCCGAACGGTATCTCCCTTACAAATGTTCAGTGGTGAGATGGTATTGCCTGGATCAAAATTTACAAAGCGAATGCGGATACCAGAGATGGTATCGGTACATCCTGATTTATTCCGCCCAACCACGGAATACAAAAGTTCAACTCCGTTGGTACTTGAAATAGCAATACCTCCTTCCGCATCGAAGTTAAGCGTGCCTTGAGGGTTGCCAGCATTCCAGGAATATTCATCGGCTCCCGATGCAATTAAGCTTAGTGTTGTGCCAACACAAGCGATAGTGTCTTTAGTTGAAACTTTGAGCTTGGGTTCTGGATTGATCAACACAACCACAGTATCCACGTCCTGGCAGGAGGTTCCACCACTGGTTTTGGTTACGGTAACCAGGTAAGTCACCGCAGTGCTGCCAGTAAAGGTTGGATTGCTCACATTGGCAGCCGATAAACCCGTTGAAGGCGACCACTGGTAGGTATATTCTTTATTTGCGTTGGGTGCAAGTGGGCTCGGTGCATTTGGGCAAACTTTCACGGTATCTGGTAATCCAGAATTCAAGGTTCCCAAGTTGATGATGATGGTAAGGGTATCCTCGCATTCAAACTGGTTGCTGATAATGCCCCTGATGCCATTGATACCAATCTCAGTCGGGCGCAGCACAGGGTTCGGGGTATTTCCACCCGACACCACATTGACAGTCGGTATCCATTGGTAGGTCAACAGGTGGCTGGCAACATTGTTGCGCACCTGAATTTGTACATTCTCAGGCGCACATTGGTCGATGCGGTTGCCTCCGGATGGTGTGATCAGGGTAACGTCCACTCCATTGTCGGTTACACTGACGCTATCCGTTTGGGTACAGCGCAACTCATTTTGAACCGTAACGTAATATACGGTAGTACCGGGAGAAGGATTTACAGTTACCGAGGCATTTGAACTCAGCAATTCACCTTTGCGGGTCGTCCAACGGAAAGTGGTGCCTTCGTTGGCAAGTGCGGTTAGTTTAACGTCTTCACCACAAGTAATCGCTTCATTGGGCACTTTGAGTCCCAGCAAAGGTTCGGTTGAAATGTTGACAACCCGGGTTACCGTTTTGCGGCACGCTACAGCATCTTTCAGCGTGAGCGTAACGGTATAAGTACCTGGCTGCGTAAAGACGTGTTCCGGATTGTCTTCGGTTGAATTGGAGCCATCTCCAAAGCTCCAGAGGTAGCGGAATGCATTAGAACTGGTGTTACGGAAAATCACGGTATTGCCGTTGCACTGAATTTCTGGTTTGAAACTTAAATTGTGGTTGGCGTCCACGATGGCCACTTGTACGGAATCACGCAGGATACAACCTGCGGCATTGCTCACTGCTACAAAAACTTTGCGAATGCCCGGCAAACTGGCCAAAACTGGGCTAGCCGTAGTCGCTCCCGACGCAAATGCGTTCAATGGCGTCCAGGCAAAAGTCAGAATTTGACCAGGGCCCTGGGTGGTATTGATGCGGATAGTATCTCCGGTACAAGCCAGCAGCGAATCTGGCGCCGAAAAGACAATCGGAGATCCCAATAGCGCAATGGCCAGTTTTTCTATGCAGCCATTTACATCGGTAGCTTCCAGTTGCAAATTGCGTTGGGTAGCCACATTGGCAGTAAATTTAGTGCCTGTTCCTACCTGTACCCCATTGGCATCCAACCAGCGGAAAGTAGCAGCTCGATTGGCGGAGGCAGTCAACGTAGTTTGGGGGGTACAAACAGGTGTACCATCAGCGCCAGCTCCAGCTACGCGCAAATCCATATTTCCTGGCACAATAGCCATCATGGTATCTCTTGCCTTACATCCAGGGATGCCCGGTACGGAAACGTCTACGGTGTATTTGGTATTTTGTTGAGGCGAAAAGATAGGATTCCCGATAGTTGGATCGTCTAAACCAGTCTCTGGCAACCAGGTATACACCAGGTTCGGATCATTGTTTCCGGGGATGCGGAAGGGGATTCCTCTACACACAGTGATGGTATCGGGAAAAGCTACTCCGGCAATCGGCGCTTTCTTGATGCTTTGCGAAACAGAATCCACACAACCTTGAGTGGTTTGGACAATCAAGGTTACCACGACCCTGCCCGTATCGGTAAAGGTAAAGCTTGGCGACGCTTCGGTAGATCTCCGACCATCAGACAGCTTCCAGGTAAGACTGGCGATTTGAATGCCCGGATTGTTGGATACATTCAGCAATTTGATGGTAGAACCATCGAAAACACAATTGGTGTAATTGAATATAAAATCGACGTTGGTTTTGCTAAAGGAGACCTTAATGGTCTTGCTCAGGGTGTCGTTGCATTCACCCAACGCAATCAGGGTTACCCGATAGGTACCCGTATCCGGAAAAGTAAATACCGGATTTAACTGGGTGGAAACCTGACTTGGATTGCTCAGGCTGCCGATGATCCACTTGACAGATTTGGCACCCGTGGAGGTGCTTTTGAAACTTACTGTCCGCCCATCACAACTGCTGACCAAAACCGGATCTGTCCCGATGCCGCCATCTACAGAAAAATCTGCTTTGGGGCGTGGCGTGGCAATAACCGTGATGGTCTTAGTACACGTACAAGACTGCGCCGAATTGGCGGTGATGGTCAAGGTAATCTTGCCATTCTGGGTCACGGTATAGAGCGGATTTGCCGCAGTTGTATCGCTTATTGAAGCGGATGGCTTCCAGCGGTAAGCATACGCCGTGGAACTGATCCCGTTGGGATTCAGGGGAACAGTAGTACCCACGCAAGCCCGCAAGGTATCCGGGATGCCCTGGCATGGTTCTGCGGTTCCTACAGCCGTATAGCTGCGTGAAATCGTGCGCTCACAGCCATTTGCATTGATGACGGTTAGCATGATGGTACCCGAAGCAATGGAGGGCACCCGCACCAAGGTATCGGCGCCAGTTGCATTGATTACACCACCGTCACCATAGGTAATCTTCCATTTGCGCTTGACAATCGCTGCACTGGAATCGATAGATAGATCCTGCAAACGAATGATGGATTCTGCACCACAAGACAGTACTTCCGATTTGAAGTCAGCCTTGATTCCTGATTTAAACAGTTTTATCTGTCTTGAAAAAGTATCTGCGCATACTCTGCCTGGTTCAGCGATCAAACTCACTTTGTAGGTGTTGTAGGCAGGAAAAGTATAAATTGGATTGACGTCGGTAGAGATTAAGTTGCTCCTTGGTGCATCAAACAACCACAAATAGCTGCTGGCCCCGATGCTTTCGTTGCGAAAACGGACTTTGGTGGAATCGCACTGGGTCTCCGGTGCAAAAAACGCTGCCGTAACGCCTTCGCAGTTTTGAACGTTGTATTGAAAATCTCGGCGCGTTGAAGCGATCAGCGTTTTGGTTTTGCGGTCGTATTCATCTACACAAATACCCACTACAAACTGACCCAATAAACCAGGACGAGCCGTCAGCAATCCCGATCTGGCATTGATGCGCAGTGGCTCTCCGGCACCGAGCATGTTGTACAAGTTGTAGGTTGGTTTAACCCAAATCAGCGTATCGTAAGGTGGAAAATTGGGTGGTTGTGGCTGTGGGTTGGCAAAGGTAGCGCCCTGGAAAGGCGTACACAAACGGTAAACCAAAGAGTCGCCATCTGGATCAATCGCGGAATGATCAAAGTCAAGCGGACGATTGTTGCAAATGTAAATATCCGGCCAACGCTTGAAGGTGGAACTCCGGTTGCGGTTGCTCCGTCTCATTGCAGCTTCGGTCAACCAGATATCGTAGGTTGCCCCGGTTTCCAGCGGGCTGACGATGTTTTTGATGGTTACATTTCGGCAACAACGTTGGTATACGATTTGATACCCGCCGGTACGAAAAGGCAAATTTACCACTGCTTTGTAGGTCATGGTGTGTACACAGACCGTAGTGGTGGCCAAAATACAAGCGTCCAGATTGTTGCTCAGAAAGGTATCTTTCGTAGCAGCGATGCGAACATCCTGCAGCAGCAGTCCACTGCGGTCAAAAATCCCTACAGAGGCGGGATCATCAAAGGGCGCATTGGCTGCGCCGTTGATGCAGTCGCGGTAAACCCTTACCACAATTTCGTAACGATCGCCGTCAAGCCACCGGTACCCCACTTCGCCACCAACAATGTGCGTTGCAAATGACAGTATTGGTGCAAACAGCAGCACCATAAACAAATACCACAACGCAGCTTGCTGCGTAAATAAAACGTGGATTTTCTGACCGATTTTCATAATATATTTCTTTGGCCGTGAGGATTACTTAATTTGTTTGGTGTCGGTACTGATCTTGTAAATGCGCACCTTACGGTTTAGGGATGCATTTAGACCAAAAATTTCGTCTTTGATGTTGGCAAGTGCCGTTGGAATATCAGGACCAGATTTCTCTTCTCCCAAGGCATCCAGATCGAAAGATAAAAACCCAGAGTCGATGTACTTTTTGAATACCCCATTGTTTGCTACCTTAAGGTAATTGATGACCGAAACCATCCTGCGGGCGCCCAGTCTCTTGTTGTAATCTGCGTTGCCCAAGGGACTGGCGTACCCTTCCATGTATACTTTTACATACAAGCCTTTGGACAGATCAGCTGCAATGCTTGGCAAAAACTCTCTCAATCGATCAAAACCCTTAATCACGTCGTTTTGGAAAAAAGCACCCAGGGCTATGGCAGAATACCCAACAAATTCTCCTTTCTTTTTGAGGTAGTTATCGTACAGCGCATCGTATTTCTCTGTAGTAACCGTCAGGTTTCCAGGCCCAGGCTTGGCGTTGTCAAAAAACAAATCAATATTCAACCGAGATTGATTCAGGAGCAGGTCAATGGTAATATCGTAGCCAAATTCTTTGATGGTTTCGATGGTCATAGGCACTTCCAATGAATCCATAGAATATCCAGCTTTGGTAGCTTTGGCGAGGTAGGTCTTCCCTAAATCCGCAGCATAGTTGTATTCATTGCCATTGGGATCAGACTTGGTTTCCAAAAGCAAAAATTTTCCTTCGGCAGTTTTTTCATAAAGGTATACGGTACAGCCGTTCAAAGGTGTTTTTTGCTGCGCCAAAAGCGTGAACACGTCGAGGCGCAAATTTGGCAAGTACAAATCGACGATCAGGGTGAATTGTTCTTCGCCCAAATTGGCCAGCAAGAAGGTGTCTTCCGTGATAAAACCTTTCTTCACTGCCTGAATGTAGTATTTTTTATACCGCTCGATCAGGGTTGTATAATGGTTGCTGTTTTCTTCGGTTTTACTCAGCAATTCTTTGCGGGTGCCGTCTGGATTTTCTTCAAAAATCTTGACGCTGGTTCCATTTAAAGCCAGAGAATCTCGCAACTTAAACGTATTCACTTCCAAGTTGACCAATTTGGGAATACCTGCTTTATACAGGTCGTGGCAACATGCTTCTTGTTCTTTCTCCAAGAGGATTGAACCTTTGCGGTTGGAAGAAAACACCAAAGTATCTCCCTTGGGGTCACGAACGTAGCCAAACTCATCATAAGAGCTATTGAGATTGCCGCCCAGGTTATAGGGGGTGAGCCAACGGTTGCTGTTGGTTAGTCTGGTGCCATAAAGGTCAAACCCACCAAAAGAGGGCCGTCCATCTGTACTGAAAAACAGCAAATTGGCCTTACCTGGCAACTCCTGATAAAACGGCGTAATGTCGTTCTCTGGCGTATTGATTTCACTGAGCGGCTCTGCAACCGTCACATTGCCATCGGGCTGAATAGGGCCCATCCAAATGTCCAGTTTGCCTTTGCCTCCAGTCCGATTGGATACAAAATACAATACGGATTCGCCTTTGGTGTTTTTACCCAAAGCAGGTGAGGTAGAGGTAAAAGCAAGGTTATTGATGCCCAGTTTTATTGGAATTGAACCAGGGCTGGTCAAATCGCGGTAATAAATGTCACAACGCAGGTCGGAAGCATTGATAAGGTCGCAATTGCAAAAATAGACGCCTTTGTCATCGGGTGTAAATACCGAATAAGCAGTATGCTTCCCAGGCGCATTGAATGAAGGCGGAAGCAATTCTTTGCTGTTGCCCTTGTAGGAACGCACAACTTTGTTGTACAGCTTGTACTTGTCTTTCGGTTCGGCAAATTCATAGGAAGTGTGGTACAGCGTATCCTTGCGGAAAGATGCTCCATAGTCTGTATATGGGCCATTGACTTTATCTCCCATACTAACTGCCTGGGGGTATAATTCAAGATTTCGCTGGTCGGCTGTGTTGGCCAGGGTTTTTATGGCAAATTCACAATCTGTAGCCCCCCTTTCCGCAAGCTGCAGTAGCGCTTGCGGAGCCTCTGGAGTGGAGGCAATGTATTCCAGATAAGAAGCCAACGCACTTTTGTATTCTCCCAGTTTGTGCAGCATTTCCCCTATGCGCATGCGGGCATCTGGATATTGGGCTCTTTCAGGGCTTCCAAGTACCTTCACATATGCTTTGGCAGCAGCGCGAAAAGAATTGAACTGCCGGGCTGATTCTGCCAGTTTATACCGAATATCGGTACGGTTGCTATCGTACTTAAGGGCATCGCGATACGCAGTATAAGCATTGAAAAAATCCTTTTGCGCGTACGTGCTATCAGCAAGCTTCAATACTTGTTTTAAACTCTGGCTATAGCTCTGTTGAGTCAGAGCAACAAAAATGGCCAACAGAAAGATAAATTTTCTCATGGTAAAAAATCTTTGGCTGATTGGAGTTTCAGCAGGCCACTTTGGGCTTCATGCTGATTTATACAATTAAATTAAGGGGCAAATTTTCTTGACAGGAAGCTGTTTGTACCTTACTATGTGGTAATGAATAAACACTTCCGGCCCACCTACACCACCTTTGACGCTGTCATTGAATTGAGAAGCGTTGATGTCGTAACTAAATCCTACCCGGATGTTGTTGTAACGCGCCTCGAGAGCAGGATAGGTAGCAAAATCCTTGGTAAATCCATCAAAACGCATCGTAAATCCAGCCTGGAGAGAAAGCTGGTGTCCTGCATTGCGATTCAGATAGTATCTCGCGCCCAGCCCGCCCAAATATTGACGATATGTGCTTTGAAACTGCCCTGCTACATTCGCGATCAAATCCCAACGTTTGGTCAATTGAAAATCTCCCATGATATAAGGTGACCATCGCATCGGTAATTTGATGGCGCCGAATTCTGTGAAGTATTGATTGGGGCGATTGAGGTGAAAGAGCCCTAGCCCAAAGTCGATTTTGGTACGTTGTCCAAAGGAGGTATCCACCTGTTCTTCTCTTTCCTTGACCTGATAGCGCACGTTGAAGCCCAAACCAAAATCGGTGTACCCCAGGCTTTGGTCATTGTTTTTTTCTCCAATGGGGTTTTGAGGGTTGAAGGTCCCGCTGTTTGGGTTGTATTGGCTGTCGTAGGTTACTTGATCAGCCTGCCACTTGCGGTTGGAAAAACCGAGCTGAGCACCTACCGAACCATAAAATCTTTTGTCCAGTTTTTTGGTAAATGCCCCATTCAAGGTCAAAGAGTTGAGCCGAAGGTCTGAAAGCCCTGCCTGATCCCGATTGTACCCCAATCCAAAAGCCAGGAAATTGTCTTTTCCATTTCTTCCCAAAGCTTTAAAATCTACCGCTCCAGTATAGGTAGTATACCCTACTGGTACTTTCGACCATTGGTTGCGGTATTGCCCCATGATGCGGACATCTCCACGAAAAATTCCCGTTAAGGAAGGATTGAGGTGAAGCGGTGCACCATAAAATTGAGAATAGTGCAAATCTTGTGCGAATCCTGCTACAGAAGGCAAAAAAAGAGCCACCCAAACGAAAATGGTTCGGTTCCAATGTAGGAGTTTGGCTTTGGGTAGATGATCTCGAATCATTTGGAATTAAGTTGATTATTGTTGTATGTTGCCGAAAAATAAGAATTCTTTTCCTTAGTCTGACGCAAAAAATTACTTCCCGATTTTTTGAGAGGATTTTGAATAGGAAGCTCACTTGAAATGAACCGTTCGACTTCCTATTCAAAACCCAAAATCGGGAAGTTAATTTTTCTGCGTTACTTAGAGTTGGATAAGGGCTTTCTTAATTTTATAGATGCCCCTAAAAACCCAAGATTGGTCTTGTAGTCTACACATAGATTGAGCTCTTTTAGACGTGGAATGATGCCCCAAATGGGCAGAAATAAACGAAGGGACTGGCGCAAGATAAAGTTTTTTTATCAATTATGTCACATTAAAGTTAAATGCATTTAAAAAAAACCTGGGGCAGCAAAAAAAAAGAGATCAATATGCTTTTTTTAATAAAATTGATTATCTTGTGCTAAGTTTTGACAAAGTATCCTAATGCAATGTTTTCGGTTTTGTGCCGAAGATCCCTTTTATCCAAAATTTGTTACGTTCGTTTGGCACACTCGATGTGTGACCAAGCGTTAAGCTCGGTTACAATCGCTGAAGTACAGATATTTTCTGATCTTACAAATGCGAGCAACGTGAAAAGGGCAATTGTTACAATTTTAGTTTTGGCAGGTTTCCTGCAGGTGTATGCACAAAATGCACAACCACAAGTTCTGTTCGTAAAGAAGGGAGCTCAAGGCAATGGTTCATCTTGGAATCAGGCTTTTGGTGATATTCAGCAAGCTTTGCAACATGCAAAGCATGGAATGGAGATTTGGGTTGCTGCTGGTGTTTATACACCTACACAATCAGGAAATCGCAATGCGTCGTTTGTAATCAACGATGGCATCACTCTTCTTGGTGGTTTCTCAGGTACGGAAGTATCTAAGCAACAACGCAATCATGCAACCAATGCAACTTTCCTTTCTGGAAACATTGGTGATGTAAACGCCAATGAGGACAACTCCTACAATATCGTGTATACACGCAATGTATCACAAGTTACTGTTGATGGTTTCATCATTTGCCATGGCAATGCAGTAAGCATCAATGAAAAGGAGCAAGAGGGAAACCGCACCAACACCGGTGCTGCTTGGTACAACGAAGCTTCCCAAGGCACTCATGTAGTTAAAATCAACAACTGCATTTTCCAAGACAACAAATCCAACTACGCTGCTGGCATCTACAATCTCGCAATCAATGGAGGCATCAACAAATCCGAAATCACCAACTGCCAATTCATCCAAAACAATGCCCAAGTTGAGGGTGGCGCAGTAATGAATGTAGGAAACGGAGGAGAATGCGGCGTAAAAATTGAAAATTGCATTTTGAATGGAAATTTCGCGCTTTACGGAGGTGCAATTTTCAACCGTGCCATCAACAATGGACTTAACAATACAATCATCGTATTCAATTCTTTGACTGACAATAAAGCTTACATCAACGGTGCTGATTTTTTCAACAATCGTGACAACTCAAGCCTTAATCAGCCTTCTATTAGAAACAATACCACGAGCAATTCACCATCATCTTCAGATCTTTTGGATGAAGTTAAACTTACACCCAATACAGTTTCAAGAATGAGAGCTTCCAGCCGCCACTAATCAACGCGCTAGAAGATCTACAAAATTAGACACCTAAACTAATCAATAGAGGGCCAGTACGAGACATCGTCTGGCCCTCACCGTTTTTGCTTCGACTCCGCTCAGCAACCTACTTCGACTCCGCTCAGCAACCGCTTCGTTTAAAACAAAATAGGTCCACATTACGCATTTATTTACCGCAGAGTAACGGAGTTGACGCAGAGTTTCGCAGAGTTTTTTTTAGTACAGAGGAGTTTACCACCTTCGGTGATTGGAGTTTTTACTCCAGAGAAATCTTGCCTAAATCAAATTTGAATAATGGAGGCCTTCAATACCTCTGTGCACCGCAGGTGCCCTAAAAAAACTCCGCGAACCTCCGCGCCAACTCACTTACTCTGCGGTAAATAAAACACAATGTACTTTAGAGCATGCTCTAAAAAGGCAATTTCTGCAAATCTACATTCCCTCCAGTTAGGATGATGCCTACCTTTTGTCCTACAAACACGGATGGATTTTTCAATACCGCAGCCAAAGGCACTACACACGAAGGCTCCACGATGATCTTCATGCGCTCCCATACCAGCTTCATGGCTGCTACAATTTCTGCTTCGCTTACCGTAAATACATCACTCAGGTGGGTTTTGACAATGGCAAAGGTTTTCTCCGACATGTTGGTCAACAGGCCGTCGGCGATGGAAGGCAGCCCCTGGTGCGGAGTACGCACGCCACTTTTGAACGACAACCAGGCATCGTTGACCTGCTCGGGTTCGGCACCGTATATTTTTGTTCCAGGAGAAAAATAAGTACTACTCAGCGCCGTACCGCTCATCAGCCCTCCCCCACCGATGGGCGCAATGATGGCATCCAGATCGGCAATTTCTTCAAAGAGTTCAAGGGCCGCAGTAGCTTGTCCGGCGATCACGTTGTAATCGTCGTAAGGGTGGATAAAGGTTGCTCCCGTTTCGGCCAGCACTTGCGCCAAAGTGGACTCGCGAGCAGCCTGATTGGCTTCACACAAGATGATTCTGGCACCATAACCCGCAGTGGCTTCCCGCTTCACACTGGGCGCATTTTCGGGCATCACGATGTGGGCAGGCACCCCAAGCGCTTGGGCAATCTTAGCTACCGCCTGGGCATGATTGCCCGAAGAATGGGTAGCCAGCCCTTTTTTGCGGGCTTCATCGTCGAGGCGCAAGGCGGCATTGCTGGCCCCCCGCATTTTGAAGGCACCGATTTTTTGGAAGTTTTCACACTTAAAATACAGTTGTACCCCGCTGATTGCATTGATGCTCTGGCAGGTCAGCACTGGTGTACGGTGAATGTAAGGTTGAATCAGGGCATGCGATTGCCGAATATCTTCTGGACTTGGAAGCTGCACTAATGTTTGCATTGTGAAGATTTTTGTGCCGAATATCGGTTAATAATCTGGCTTTTTAGCTTTTTATGATTTGTCCAAGAACAAGAGGCAAGTTTAATAAATCCATCGTATCCTGTGATGAATCCTATGTAAAGCCAGGGATCAGTACCTTAATTTTTTTCCAATTTTGAATCCACAAAGAGCTGCACTCTATTTGCCGTGCTTTTCGATAATTCCGCTTATTTCCTCTGTTGTTTTTTTAGCAATTTTTGCGATTTGGTCAATCGGCATTTGTGCTGCATACATTTCCAAAATCATTTCTTCTTTCCCCATATCCTTCCCTTCTTCTATTCCTTTTTCATGCTCAATGCTTGCATAAATTTTTGTTGTTTTCTTTTTTGCCTCGGCTATTTTAGCATCTTCAAGCACACTCTCAGGCATGTTTTCAATATTGGCCAAGGCTGCAGCTTTGGCAATGGCCACATTGGATTGGTTGAATTTTGGAGTGTTTGGATTTTTGATGCTTGTCAAAATAAACTCTAACCAATCTTGTATCTCTTTCGGTGTGTCGGGCGATGAATAGTTTGGATTTAAAAAGATCAGTTTATGGGGATAAATCTGTCTGATTTTATTACTTAACGTTCTTGGATTAAGGTCCGAAATGAGTACATCGTCTTTGATCAACTCTCCTGTTTTTTCTTTGACGACGTAGGGAGAAGTCAAAACGACAATCGTATAAACATCTTGCTCAAAAGAATAGTCTTTGGAACGGCGTTGCAAATCTACAAGTAATGCTAAAAAATAGTGCATAAAGCGGTCAAAACTATAGTCATAGTCCACACGCTGAATTTCAATGACCACCCGCTTATCAAAACTTTCTGCGTAAATATCTAGTTTGAAATTGATGGCAGCGACTTTGCGTTCTAATTGCTTTTCGGTTTCAATAGTGGCGTTTATTACGTCCACACCTGTAATGTCTTTCACGAATGCACGAAAAACCTCAGGGTCGGTAAATACCTTTTTAAAAAATATCTCATTGTCTAAATTTGCCAACTGCATTTTGTTTCAAATTTAAATATTTGAATCACAAAGATACAAAATTACAAACAATTCAACCATTTTTATCCAGTATCTTTCCCCGCAAAATCATTTGGTCATGAAAGTCCTCAATCTCCTTCTTGCCTTACTTTTTGTCTCCTTTGCTGCTGTTCAGTACAACGATCCTGATCCCTGGGCCTGGGCTGCGCTGTATTTGTACCTCGCCGCTGCTTGCGGTATGGCTGCCTTTGGCAAATCCAATCGCTGGATGTTGCTGCTGGGTTTGGCGATGAGTGGCATTTGGATGCTGACCTTGTTGCCAAGTTTCATCCATTGGATCAGTATGGGCATGCCTTCCATCGTTGAAACCATGAAAGCCGAACAACCACACGTTGAACTGACCCGCGAGTTTTTGGGCTTATTGGTGTGTACGCTGGTTTTTGGCTGGCAGTTGTTGCGCTTGAGAAAGCAGTAGGACTTATTGGCTGGCAGCGACTTGTTTTCGACGCCTTTATACAGTATAGTAGCTTTTGTTATCTTTGCGCGGTACAAAAGACAAGCCAATTAATGCAAGTCATCCTCGACTATTTCCCACTCCTCAACGACCATCAAAAGGCGCAGTTTGCGCAACTGGATGCGTTGTACCGAGAGTGGAACGCCAAAATCAACGTTGTTTCGCGCAAGGACATCGATTCCCTTTATGCGCACCACATTCTTCATTCTTTGGGCATTGCCAAAGTTGTCAGCTTCAAACCGGGTGCCGAAATTCTGGACATCGGTACTGGCGGAGGCTTGCCTGGCATTCCGCTGGCCATCCTTTTTCCGGAAACCCAGTTTACCCTCATCGACGGGATTGGCAAAAAAATTCTGGTGGTCAAAGAGATCGTTCTGGAGCTCGGATTGAGCAATGTAATTGCCCAGCAGGGCCGGGCAGAAGAACTCAAAAGGCAATTCGATTTCACAATGTGCCGCGCCGTAACCAGCCTCGACAAACTCTGCGCCTGGAGCTGGCCCCTCATCAAAAACAAGCAGCAACACGCCCTACCCAATGGCTTGATTACCTTGAAGGGCGGCAACCTAAAGGAAGAAATCTCCGCTTTGCCCCGGGGTACCTACGTGGATAAAATTCCCCTGAGCCGCTTTTTCAAAGATCCTTTTTATGAGGAAAAGTACGCTGTGTACGTTCAAGCATAACAATTAAACAATTTCTTCGATTTCTGATCACCCGTTTGCCACAATTACTACTATGCAACGTTTTATCGTCAATTTTTTGAAATTTTTACTGTTCTTAGGGGTTGGAGTACTGATATTGTACCTGCTCTACCGCCACCAAAACGCCGCTTTTCAAGCAGAGTGCGCGCTCAAAGGCATCCCTAACGAAGAGTGCAACCTCATGGACAAAGTACTCCACGATTTCAGTACCGTAAAAGTGAGTTGGCTGTTTTTGGTTCTTTGCGCCTTCATTACCAGCAACATATCGCGTGCCATTCGTTGGAACATGCTCATCAAGCCCCTCGGATATACGCCTCGCCTGATCAATTCTTTCTTTTGCATCATGATCGGCTATTTTGCCAATCTGGGTTTGCCCCGCCTGGGCGAAGTACTACGGGCAGGCACCATGGCGCAATACGAAAACATTCCGGTAGAAAAAGTAATGGGTACGGTGGTCGTTGACCGCATCATTGATGTGATCAGCATCTTGTTGGTTACTGCATTGGCTATTTTTCTGGAATACGATACCATTTTGGCATTTGCCAAGCAACACGTAGCAATTGCAGACAAAATTGCGATGTTGCAAAATATGCTCATCTGGGGCATTCCCTTAATGCTGCTCGGAGTGGCTGGCTTGTGGTACTTCCGCAAGCAACTTTTGGCCACCAGCATTGGTCAAAAAATCATGGGCTTTGCGCAAGGATTTTGGCAAGGCATTCAAACGGTGCGCCAACTGGATCGCCCCGGGTTGTTCCTTTTCCACAGTTTCCTGATCTGGTTCATGTACTATTCCATGACTTTCCTCAATTTCCATGCTTTTGCACCTACGGCGCATTTGTCGCTGGTAGCGGCTCTGATCACTTTTGTATTTGGGGGCTGGGGCATCGTGATTCCTTCGCCCGGCGGCATGGGTACATATCATTTTTTGGCGCAAACTGCCCTGGCCATGTACGGCATCAGTGGGGAAGATGGATTCTCCTGGGCCAATATTTCCTTTTTCACGATTCAGTTGGGGGGCAATGTGGCCATTGGACTGAGTTCCTGGTTGTTGCTGCCCGTTGTCAACCGCAATTATCAACCCAAAGCCCTCAGTCATGAGCATGTTGGCACAAATTGAAGCAAAAATCCATACCTGGGATTCCGCCCAAACCGCTGTGCAAAGCTGGCAGCAACAAGGTGAGACAGTAGTGTTTACCAATGGTTGTTTCGACCTCTTGCACTACGGACACCTGCACTATCTGGCGCAAGCCCGCGATCTGGGGCAGCGCCTCGTACTGGGCCTCAATTCTGCCGCTTCGGTAGCTCGCCTGAAAGGCCCACACCGACCAATCAACGACGAACTGACCCGTACCTGGCAATTGGCTTCGCTGAGTTTTATTGATGCGGTGGTGGCATTTGAAGAAGATACCCCCTGGGAATTGCTCCAGGTCTTACAACCCGACATCCTGGTCAAGGGCGGCGATTACGAAATAGCCACCATCATTGGCGCCGATATAGTGCTGGCCCGAGGTGGCCAGGTGCTGACCTTGCCGTTTGTAGCTGGATATTCAACCACCTCGATTGAGCAGAAAATAAAAAACAGTTAAATGAAAAAGCTCCTATTCCCCATTTTTGCACTTTTGATCTACAATGTTGCGGCATTTGCTCAAGGCAGCCCTATTCCTCGGGGCAATTACGCCTATCCCGTCTTGGATCGATTGGAAATTCTGAATGGGATAGAAGCACCGTATCATTCTTCCTTGCGGTATTACCAACGGGGCAGCGCAGTGAAATTTGCCCTGCAACTGGACAGCGCCAAAGCCAGACCATTGAGCACCCTGGATCGCGATGACCTGACGTATATTTTTCAGGACAACAACGAGTGGCTAGGGCAAAAAGCACTGCCCAATACACTAGGTGGAGCCAAATACAAACCAGACGGCGATACCACCCTCGGTCTGATCAAGGCCAGTTTGCGCGATCCGCGCTACACCCGCAACAAAAAACAATTGCTCAAATGGCTGTACCCGACACCGGCCAATCTACTGGAGGTCAATCTGCCGGCCTTTCATTTCAGGCTCAATCCCACCCTCAATATGCAATTGGGAAAAGCTGCCGCTGGCGAACAGCCCTATTTTTACTACTCCCGTGGCGTCGAATTGCGGGCAGGGATCGATGATCGAGTGTTTGTGTACATGAACCTGCTTGAGACCCAAGCCCAGTTTCCGCAATACGTTCGCGATTATTACAACCAGTTTTATGCGCTGCCTGGCGCTACCCTGGTCAAAAACTACAACAGCAAATTCCTGAAAGTCAACAATGGCTACGACTTTTTACTCAGCGATGGTTTTGTGGGGTTCAACCTCAGCCCCCACATTGGTGCCCAATTCGGGTATGGCCGCAACTTCATTGGCAATGGCTACCGTTCTTTGCTGCTTTCAGATTTTTCTCCCAATTACATTTACCTCAAGCTCAATTGGCAAATCTGGAAGTTTCATTACCAGAACATTTTTGCAGAAATGGTGTCTACCTCGCCCAATTTCAGCAACAACAACATCATTGAGAAGAAAAAATACATGGCTGCGCACCATTTGAGCATCAATCTGGGACCTCACCTGAATTTGGGGCTTTTTGAAACGGTGATGTTCTCGCGCAAAGACCATTTCGAATTCAATTACCTCAATCCGGTCATTTTCTACCGGGCAGTAGAACAAGGCTTGGGCAGTCCGGACAACGTGATCCTGGGCTTTGATGGCAAATTGAACCTGTTCAAAAAAATACAGCTTTACGGCCAACTGGTCATCGACGAGTTTTTGTTCAAACGCCTGGTTTCAGACAATAAGGGCTATTGGGCCAACAAATTCGCCATTCAGGCCGGAGTCAAATACATCAATGCCCTGGGGATAGACCACCTCGATCTGCAATTGGAATACAACCTGGCGCGGCCTTATACTTTTGCGCATTTTGATACCGCATCCTCTTATACCCACTTGAATCAACCCCTGGCGCATCCGCTGGCGGCCAATTTCAAGGAGTTGGTACTGTTGCTGCGCTACCAACCCATCAAGCGCTTGATCATCGATGCACGCTACATCCGTGCCAATTTTGGCGAAGATGGTCCCAATGACAACTGGGGTGGCAACATCCTCAAAAACAACTACAAATTTCAGCGTGAATACGGCAATTTTATCGGTCAGGGCATCGCAGCACAAACTTCTTTGCTCGGATTGGACATGAGTTATCGATTGTCGCATAATGTTTTCGTTGATCTTCAGTATTTTTACCGCAGAAAAGACAGCGCTGAAGACGCGCGTGATCAACAAGCCCGTTTCATCAGCGCCGGGGTGCGGGTGAACATGGGGAAAATCAGAATGGATTTTTAATTGAGTTGAAAAGTTGAAGGCTTGAAATCTTGTGCTAGGCACAATTACAAACCCTTCAACTCTTCAACTTTTCAACTAACCTGAACTATGTCAACCCAAACAAATCCTTCGGTGGCCTACTTCTGTATGGAGTACGGCCTCGATCAATCCTTCAAAGCGTACGCAGGTGGCCTCGGCATCCTGGCTGGCGACTACATGAAAGGAGCCAAAGACCACAATTTCCCAATTGTAGGTCTGGGCATCAAATGGAAACAAGGCTACACCGATCAGCGGATCGACCCCATGGGCAAACCTTACGATACTTACCACAATTACAACTATGATTTCATGGAAGACACCGGTGTGAGTGTCACCGTTGAAATCCGTGGACTAGAGGTAGAGTGCAAAGTATGGAAACTGGAAGCTTTTGGCAACGCGCCTTTGTACCTGCTGGATACCGACCTTCCTGGCAACAACGATACCTGGGTAACTGGGCAATTGTACGGCTGGTTTGGTGAAGAACGCATTGCACAAGAAATCGTACTGGGCATCGGTGGGGTACGCGCCCTGCGCAAACTGGGCATCGAAGTAGACGTATACCACTTCAACGAAGGGCACGCCCTTTTTGCTGGGTTTGAGCTGCTGCGCGAAAAAATGGAAGAAGATGACCTGACTTTTGAGGAAGCAGTAGAAGCGGTCAAAAGCGAAGTGGTGTTTACTACCCACACTCCTATTTTGCAAGGCAACGAGTCGCACCCCATCGAGCGCATCCTATACATGGGCGCCAACATGCACCTGAGCTGGGAACAACTGGAAGAATTGGGCGGCAGTCCTTTCAATATGACGGTAGGTGCATTGCGCCTCTCCAAAAAATCGAACGCAGTAGCCCAATTGCACGGCGAAACCTCCAATAAAATGTGGGCGGAAATTGAGGATCGCTCCGAGATCATCGCCATCACCAACGCCATCCACTTGCCTACCTGGGTCGATCCAGCCATGATTGCTGCCGCTGAAGACGACGGCGATTTGTGGGCAACACACTTGCAAAACAAGCGCTCGATGATCGATTTCATCGAAGCCAAAACGGGTCACCGCCTGGATGAAAACAACCTGATCATTGGGTTTTCACGCCGCGCTGCACCCTACAAACGTTCGGATCTGATCTTTACAGATCCTGAAATCATCGCGCCGCTGTTGGAAGCACGCAAGGTGCAAATTGTCTTCTCAGGAAAAGCACACCCGCTGGATGATACCGGCAAAGGCATCGTAGCCAACCTGGTGAAAATGGCACGTCAATACCCCAAAGCGGTTATCTTCCTCGAAAACTATGACATGGCCATCGGGCGCATGCTCACCCGTGGTTCCGACATCTGGTTGAACAACCCTCGCCGCCCGCTCGAAGCAAGTGGTACTTCCGGGATGAAAGCAGCCATGAACGGCGTACTCAATTTCTCTATCCTGGATGGCTGGTGGCCCGAAGCCTGTGACCACGGCGTAAACGGCTGGCAGTTTGGCGATGCTTACGAAAACGAAGAGGATGTTGAGGCACACGATGCTCACGACCTCAAAGCACTCTACGATGTGCTGCTCAACGAAGTGATTCCAACGTATTACGACGACCGCGAAAAATGGGTAGCCATGATGAAGGCTAGCATCCTGAGCACCAAGGATCAGTTTGCGGTAAAACGGATGTTGGACGAGTATTTTGAGTTGTTGTACAAGGCGTAAGGGGCTTTGGTACTAGATAAAACTGGAAGGGTTTGAGGGGATTGAGTACCTCGAACCCTTCTTGCATACAATTCATTGGTATGAGCTTCGACTTAATCTTTGGGTTAAAGCATCTCATCATTGGCATCGTTATTATAAAATACGAGCCGACGTTCAAAATTTTTTTATCATTGCGCCTGATGGGCTTTGTTTTTGCCTGGGTGAACCAATGTACGATCTGTAAGTTGTAAACAAACATTCAACATCAATTCATTCAAATGAACTACATCAAAACGCTCGCTCAAGCACTGTGCGCTGCACTTTTCCTGCTGGTATTCATGAGCAATACTACCAATGCCGTGGAAAACGCAGGCGGAAAGCGCGAATTCTACGAAATCAAAATTTACCGCATCAATGGCAAAGAGCAGGAAATGCGCGTGGATCAATTTCTGGAAAAAGCCTACATTCCAGCCTTGCACCGCGCTGGAATCAAGAAAGTAGGGGTATACAAACCCATTGAAAAGGACACTGCCGCAGGAAAACGGATTTATGTGTTCATTCCGCTGCGCAAACTGGAATTGCTCCATTCCCTGCCTGCTACCCTGGACAAGGATGCCCAATTTCAGACCGATGGTGCCGATTACCTGAAAACGCCTTGGGACAAACCCGCTTATGTACGTATGGAATCCATCGTGTTGCAAGCTTTCAAAGACATGCCCATGATGGCGATGCCACAATTGAGCGGCGCTACTGCGGATCGCGTTTATGAATTGCGCAGCTACGAAGGTGGATCTGAACAACTGTACCAGAAAAAAGTACACATGTTCAACGAAGGTCAGGAGATCAGCATTTTCAGCCGTTTGGGCTTCAACCATATTTTTTATGGCGAAGTACTGGCTGGTCGCCAAATGCCCAACCTGATGTACATGACTTCCTTCGACAACATCGAATCTCGCGATGCGCACTGGAAATCATTTGGCGCAGATCCTTTCTGGAAAAAAATCTCTGCATTGCCAGAATACCAACACACGGTTTCGAAGTCACACATTTATTTGTTGCACCCTACAGCGTATTCTGAGATTTGAGCAAAGTTACATCTTGACTATTTTTTGAACCACGTATTCTTTTTTGCCCCATTTCAAGCGCAACAAGTACATTCCCTGAGGCCAGGTATTTGAATCTATGCTCAGGGAATTCTTGAAACCCTTGGTGATATTGACCGTTCGTTGAGCGATCTTTTGGCCTTGCAAGTTGAAAACCTCCAGCATTGCCAATTCGATATCCTGGTTGGCACGAATTGTCAACCACAGTTGATCGTGAAATGGATTGGGAACCGTCAATTCGATTGGTTCTCTAAGGTCATCCACACAATAAGAGGAGAGCAGTTTCAGGCTGTTGTCTACGCGTAAATATCCACCTGTAACTACTTTGCCTTGGAGCGAGGCAATGGGTTCAACTCCATCCAAAATAAGACTGCGTGACAGCAAGGCTGCTTCGGCAGGCTTGCTGCGCGCCAGTTCGGAAAGATGACCACAGGAAGTGGCGTACAGCAAAGCGATTGCCCCTGCTACTTGTGGTGCGGCAAAAGAAGTGCCTGAGAACTCCCGATACCCTCCTCTAAGGCGGGTAGAGAGGACGTTTTGGCCAAAAGAGGCCAAATCCACCGTATTGAGGCCATACGCTTGCTTTAATTCGCCCTGCTCATCAATATTGGTCACCACCAAGAGGTAATCGCTGGGACAGGCACTGGGGATATCCCCCAGTTTTTCGGTATTGACAAGATCTTTTCCAGCTGCATTGATGGTTAAAATACCCTGTTGACCAAGGCTGTCAAAAAAAGGACACCAAATGGGATAATCTGCTGAACGCAAGCGCGGGATACCCCAGGAAGCATTGATGGCTACGACAAAAGCCCCTTTTTGTCCTTTGGTCTGGTTGTACAACTTCCGTTGGGTATAAACATAAGAAAAGGAGCGTAAAATAATTTCTTCCGTTCCACTGGCGCCCCAAACCGCTGTCATCAGTTTTACATTCCAGTTTACACCAGTACCTCCAAGGCCATTGTTGCCTTTTGCACCAATGATTCCGGCAATTCCAGTGCCATGACCACTCAGGTCTGTTTCGTAAATGTCGCCATTTAAGCGTACGCTGTTCCAGCCCTGGTAATCGTCAATGTACCCATTGCCATCGTCGTCTTTGCCGTTGTTGGGAATCTCCTGGCGGTTGTACCAGAGATTGGGGCGCAGGTCTGCGTGGGTCGTATCTGTACCCGTATCGATAATCGCCACCACAATGCTGTCTCCGTTAGATGTAACCCCGCCAGTTGTGATGTCCCAAGCCTGAGTCAGCCCAATATCCAGATCTGGAGTGCCTGCATTTTGGCCGCGATTGTACCATTGCCATTGTTGGGGAAAGAGTGGGTCATTGGGCTCAGTATTGCGCAATTCTACATAGTGGTTGAATTGCGCTAAAGCAACGGCAGGATCGCGCTGCAAGGCGTTCAAGAGTGCGGTTTCAGTAGTGCAAGTGGTATCAACCTGGATTTTCCAGATGTTTAAAGGTGCTGAAACGGATACGATGTTGCGGATGCACCCATATTCAGCGGTAGCGGTTTTGTTTTTTTCAGCGTGCTTTTGCCGCCAAGTGGCGAGGTCTGCTTTTGGATGCAACTGAATCAAGATTTCTCCGGGAGCATGATCTCTATTTTGAGCGTTAAGCTTCGGAAAATTTATAGCACAAATGACAGTTAAAATAATGAGCGTAATTTGTTTTTTCATTAGATCGTCTTTTGATAAACCCTAATTTTCGAACGATTGCAATTTGTTTTTATGTATACAGCAAAACGTTTTTAAGGTGCTTTAACCCTAACATGATTTGAACACCCGCAATCCAAGTGTTTTCCCTAAATTTACCCCAGATTTAAAATCCGTTGAATGAGAAAACTTTTACTCGCGCTGTTGATCTTCCCCTCTTTGTCTCTTTTTGCCCAAAATACCGCCACCATCAAGGTACGCGACGCCGAAACTCAAGCGCCAATCCAGGGTGCGGCCATTTTGGTGGAGGGGTTCAACATTGGCGGGGCAACGGACTCGGCCGGGGTACTCCTGCTCAAGGACATTCCCGACGGAAAACAGACCATTCGCTGCCAGTTTTTGGGTTATCGTACCATGCACCGCAGCATCGAATTTCCGCTGGCGGCCAACACCCAGCTTGTGTTTTCCATCAGTGTGGAAGAAGAAGAGCTGGAAGAAGTACTCATTCGCAGTACCCGCAGCAGTCGCAGCATTGCGGCCATTCCTACCCGCGTAGAAGCCATTTCGGGAGAAGAATTGGAAGAAAAAAGCAACATGAAACCCGGTGATGTACGCATGCTCCTGAATGAAAGTACGGGTATCCAAACCCAGCAAACCTCCGCTACTTCGGCCAATGCTTCGATCCGCATTCAGGGTTTGGATGGGCGCTATACCCAATTGCTGCGCGACGGCTTGCCCATTTATGCGGGTTTGTCCAGCGGTTTGAGCCTCTTGCAAATTTTGCCCCTCGACCTCAAGCAGGTAGAAGTCATCAAAGGATCGGCTTCTACATTGTACGGCGGTGGCGCCATTGCAGGACTGGTCAATTTCATCACCCGCCAACCCGAAGCAACACCCATGTTACGGCTGCTGGCCAATGTTACCTCAGCGGGTGGGCTCGACATGAGTGCTTTTTGCAGCAAAATGCTCGACGATGATGTAGGTTTTACCCTGATGGCATCGCGCAATACGGGGTCGGCCTACGATCCTGCCAATATTGGTCTCACCGCCATCCCGCGCTTCAATCGGGTCAGCATCAACCCGCGCTTCTGGTTTTATTTTCAGGAAAATACCACGATTCAAGTCGGTGTAAATTACAGCAAAGAAAACCGACTGGGCGGCGACATCAAGTACGTGCGGGGCAGTTCAAACCTGGGCTACTTCGAACGGAATGAAACCGCCCGTTTTGCCACCCAGGTGCAAATTGACCATACCGTCAACAAGCGCCTGAATTTTAGCCTGCGCAACACCATTAGCCGCTTCAACCGCGACCTCTCCCAGCCGCAATACCGCTTTGAAGGCGCACAAATGGCGTCGTTTTCGGAGCTACACGCCCGCTACCGCCCCAAGCCCAGCCAGGAACTAATTGGGGGCATCAATTACCAAAGCGACCATTTTGAGGAAGCAACCCGCCAAACGCGCCAAAACCCCTTTCCACCCCGCAATTTTAACCTGCGCAATTTTGGCACTTTTGTACAGTACACCTGGAGTCCCAATAAGCAATACACTCTGGAAACCGGGCTGCGCAGCGATTTGGTGCAAAAATATGGCGCAGTAGTCCAACCCCGCATCGCGGCCTTGTACCAACTCACCAAAGATGTTTCGGCACGAATCAACATGGGACTGGGCTACAAGGCACCGACCTTGTTTACGGAGCAAAGCGAAGCCCTGGCTTATCGAGGAGTGAGCATTCCGGTAGCCGATAGCCTGCGCCTGGAACGTTCATTTGGTGTCAACTTCGATTTCAACTACAAGGGCGCATTTAAATTTTTCGGTGGGGAGGAGGTGCATTTCAGCTGGAACCAGTTGTTCTTTTATACCCAACTCAACAATCCACTGGTACTGCAGGCCCGCACCACGGGGATGCCCTACTCCTTTGTAAATCTGGACGGCGATTACGCCACCCGCGGACTCGAAACCAACCTCAAGTTCAGTTACCGCAAACCCTGGAAACTCTTTTTGGGCTACACGCTTACCGATGCCCGCTCGCGCAGTACCGGTCAGGAAGTGCAATTGCCCCTCACGCCCAAGCACCGCATCAACAGTGTGCTGATGTACGAGCTAGAAGGCCAATGGAAATTAGGGTTGGAGGCCTACTATTTTAGTTCACAGCGCCTAAGCGACGATTCCCACAGTAGAGATTACTGGATTTGTGGATTCATGGGTGAAAAAATCTGGGAGAAATGGTCGATTTTTCTCAACTTTGAAAACTTTTTGGATGCACGGCAAACCCGGTTTGGCAGCACTTATACTGGATACATCACCAATCCACAATTCAAGGAAATCTACGCCCCTATGGATGGCTTTATCGTGAATTGTGGCGTGAAAATTTCGGTGCTGTAACGGCTTGCTCCGTGACATAAGTAACGCAGAAAAATTGACTTCCCGATTTTTTGCGTCATACTTACGTGCTTGAATTTGGTAAAAACATGCATCACCTTTCCGAACTTCCTGGCCGAACGGTACAAATAGCTGGCGAACCCTGGCTCTACTTCAGCGGTACGGGCTACCTGGGGGCGGGCTGGAATCCTGACTTGCAAAGGTTGGTTTTGGAAGGCATGCAACAATACGGGCTGCATTTTGGCGGCTCCCGCCTGTCCAATATCCAGCTCGATATTTTTGAAGAAACCGAAACTTTTTTGGCCGCTTACACCGGCGCTGAAAAAGCACTGCTGCTCTCTTCGGGTACCCTGGCCGGGCAACTTGCCATGCGTACACTGGCCAATTTTGGCGAAGTACTCGCCGCGCCAGGTGCTCACCCCGCCATTTGGGCCAACGCTGCACCAGTTTCGTCTTCCTGGGAAAACTGGGTACAACAAGTTCAAGCTTTGGCACACACTCCCGGCTCCAGGCTGATCATCGCCGCAAATTCCATCGATCCCTTGCATGCCCGTCTTTTTTCTTTCGACTGGTTGAGTCAATTGCAGTTGCAGCGAGAATTGTTGGTCGTCATTGATGATTCGCATGGATTTGGAATCACGGGCAAGGATGGCGCGGGGATTTATTCCAACCTGACTTTGCCGGTAGGCGCGAGTTTGATCGTGATCAGTTCCCTGGGAAAAGCTTGGGGAATACCTGCAGGGGTTATTTTGGGGCCGAAGCAGTGGCTCGATTGCATTTGGAGTAGCCCCTATTTTGGAAGCGCCTCACCTCCTTCACCGGCCTACTTGTTGGCCATTTTGAAAGGGCAGGAGGTGTACACAGCAAGTCGGCAAAAATTACAGACCAACATTCAGCAATTTGTACAAAATTTACCCCAAGAAATAGATTTTCAATTTTTTACAGAATATCCAGTGTTTTATACAGCAAATTCAGGATTGGCAGCGTTCTTATCCGAGCAGAAAATCTTGATTTCCAGTTTTCCCTACCCCACACCCCAGGATGCACTTGTTACTCGAATCGTGTTGAGCAGTCTACATAATAATGATGACATTCAGACTTTAACCAAATCATGCTATTTTTACAGTCAATTCCAAAAACATTGACCATGAGAAGACCGATTACGCTTGTTTTTGCTTTGTGCATTGCTTTTTTGCCTTCACTGACCGCGCAAAAGAATCCCCTGCGTGCCATCCTTGAGAAAAAAGGCAATAGGATAGACTCCATCCTCAACAACGTTGAGCGGTACCAAGTCCAGATCATTTACACCCAAATAGATCGGGACGTCAACAATCTCCCCTCTTTTCGGTCGTATACTTACAACCTGGATACCAACCTGTACTACTATCCAGCTAGCGCGGTAAAAATGCCAGCGGCTTTTTTGGCGCTTGAAAAACTCAACCAGATCAAGGTCGAAGGTTTGAACAAGTACAGCCCCATGCATACGGGCGCAGGACGCCCACCGCAAACTGCCGTAACAACCGATACCACGGCTGAAAATCAGGAACCTTCTATTGCGCAGTACATCAAGAAAATCTTTTTGGTGAGCGACAACGACGCCTTCAACCGCTTGTACGAATTCCTGGGACAAGAATACCTCAACAAACAATTGTGGAAGAAAGGCTACAAACGTACCCGCCTGATCCATCGCTTATCCGTACCCGGTTTTGATACCGAAAGCAACCGCTACACCAACCCCATTACGTTCTTTGACACCTTGGGCAAACCCATTTTCCAACAAGGACAAGTCAACAGTGGCGTTTATCCGCGCTTGAATTTGCGCAAGCAATTGCAAGGCAAAGGATACATCGAAGGCGACAGTACGGTAGTAGCCAAGCCTTTTGATTTCCTTAACCGGAATTACATCGGATTGGAAGAACTGCACGACATGCTTAAAGCGGTCTTGTTTCCAGAAGCAGTACGCCCCGAACAACGTTTTGATCTGACCGAAGAAGATTATAAGTTTTTGTACAAATGGATGTCGGCTTATCCCCGCGAAAGCACTCATCCATCGTATCCTGAACACTCTGAAGAAGACAATTTTGTGAAATTCCTGTTGTTTGGTGACAAAAAACCACCCCTTACCATCCCCAACAACATCCGCATTTTCAACAAAGTAGGCTTGGCTTATGGTTTCCTGACCGATGTGGCCTATATTGTTGATTTTGAAAATGGGGTGGAATTTATGCTAGCGGCTACCATTCGGGTAAACAACGACGAGATTTTCAACGACGGAAAATACGAATACGATGAGATTGGGTTGCCTTTCCTGGGCAAAATAGGCCAGTCTATTTATGTGCATGAATTGCAGCGTCCCAAGTTGGTTCGTCCGGTATTGTCCAAGTTTAAAATGGAGGAAGGGAATTAATTTCTCTCAGATTTGACACGGATTTTCACGCAGATTTCACTCAGAAATCTGCGTGAAAAATAGTCTCATTAAAGTCTGAAAATCAGGCTAAAGCGGGCACCATGTCCCAATTGAGACTCTACGCTCAGCACCCCGCTGTGCATTTGTAAAATTTGTCGGGAAAGACTGAGTCCTACGCCCGTTCCATCTTCTTTGGTGGTAAAAAATGGAATAAAGATTTGCTCCAGCGCATTGGGTTCGATGCCGGGGCCATTGTCGCACACCTCCAATACCGCCTTTTGCGCCGTTTGATCTACGGAGCTCTTGATTTCGATGTGGGCATTGGGTCTACCTTCCAGAATTTCTACTGCATTTTTGATGAGGTTGATCAGCACCATCTCGATTTGATCCTGATCCAGGAGGAGTCGCAGGTCAGCAGGTTGAATATCCCAGGTCAATCGGATGTTTTTGTCTTGCAGGGTGGGCGCAAACAAGGAGGCAATGCGCTGTACAAGTGGAAGCACCAATACCGGATTCAAAACGGGTTTGGGAATACTCGTAAACGTGCGGTAGGCATTGACGAAGTTCATCAATCCATTGGTACGGTTTTCTACTACTTCGAGTGCCTCGTTGAGGTCTTGCCAGGTCTCTGAAGATCCTGCGTGACCAGTTTCCTGAATTTCCTGTTGTACAATATCGCGCATCGTCGACACCAGGGAAGCTATCGGTGTTACCGAATTCATGATTTCGTGGCGAAGTACCCGGGTCAGGTTTTGCCAGGCTTCCAATTCCTTGTTTTCGAGTTCCGACTGGATGTTTTGAATGGCCACCAGTTTGATCAATTTTCCCCGCATGCGGATGGCAGTACCCGTGATGGACAATTGCCGATCCACGGCTGCTTGATAGAGTACACTTCCACCTGAACTCAAATTTAGCAACAAGTCTTGCAATTCAGGATTGTCTTCCTGTAGGTCTTTGATCACTTTCAGGCGATACAATCCCAGGAGGCGCAAGGCCGCATTGTTGATCAGTTCCACCCTACCCGATTCATCAAAGGCGATCAAGCCGGTATTCACGTGCTGAACGATGGTTTGCAAATATTGGCTGTTGGCCTCCTTATCTGCCCGCACTTGCCGAAAAGCATCCAACACCTCATTGAATTGTTTGCTCAGTTCGCGAAAAGTAGAATCGGATTGATTGGCCGAAAAACGCACCGAAAAATCATCGTAGCGCACCGATTCCAAAAAGCGCACCAGTTTGCGATTGGTGATGTTGACGTAATTGTACAAATTGACTACCCGCCAAACCAGAATGATGCCCAATACCACCAGCAGCATCAATTGCTTGGGTTGGGGAAAAGCCCAGGCCATGACTCCGATCAGGAGAATCAGGAATAGAATCCGAATGACCAAACCAAAAGCAAAGGTGCGAAGGTGCATACTCAAATAAATTAAATGCCGTATTTTTCTAATCGTCGGTACAAGGAAGCCCGCGTAAGCCCCAGTTCTTTGGAAGCCTCACTGATGTTGCCCTGGTGCTTTTTGATGGCCTTCAGGATGGTCTCGCGCTCCATGTCTTCCAGGTTCATGGTCGCGCTACCCAATGCCAAATCAGCATCCAGCGCATGGTTGGAGCCCAGCATAAAATCATCGGGCTGTAAGGTACTCGAATCTCGGGCCATAATCACGGCGCGCTCCATGGCATGCTGCAATTCGCGCACATTGCCGGGCCAAGGGTACGCCAATAAGGCTTTTTTGAGCGAGGCACTGATGGTAGAGATGTTGCGGTTGTACTTGCGGTTGTAGAGTTGTAAAAAATGCTCGGCCAGCAAAACGATGTCTTCGGCGCGTTCGCGCAAAGCAGGAATTTGTATCTCGATGGTATTGATGCGGTACAACAAATCCTGCCGAAAACTGCGGTCTTTGACCATCTCATACAAAGGCATATTGGTGGCCGAAATGACCCGAACGTCGATGGGGCGGGCCTGATTGGAACCTACCCGGGTTACGATGCGGTTTTGCAGTGCGGAAAGCAGTTTGGTCTGCAATCCTGCAGTCAGGTTGCCAATTTCATCCAGAAAAATAGTACCCCGGTTGGCTGCTTCAAATCGACCGGGCCGGTCGTCGCGGGCATCGGTAAAAGCGCCTTTGACGTGGCCAAAGAGTTCGCTTTCAAACAAGGTTTCGGTGATGGCACCCAGGTCTACTTTGACAAAATGCTCATTGGCGCGACCAGACTGCTGATGAATGGCCTGGGCAACCAATTCTTTTCCCGTGCCATTTTCGCCCAGAATCAACACATTGGCATCGGTATTGGCTACTCGATTGATGGTATCAAAAACCTTGCGCATGGCGGAGCTGTTGCCCAAAATTTCGGGAATCGCATCGTTTTGGGCAATGGCCAAGCCTTTTTGTTGGGCTTTGAGCGCGTCGTTTTCTACTTTGGAAGCCCGCAGTTTCATGGCAGACAGCAGGGTGGCCAGTAATTTTTCGTTTTCCCAGGGTTTGAGGACGAAATCGGTGGCACCACCTTTGATGGCCTGAACCGCTATTTCTACATCTCCATATGCCGTGATCAGGATCACTACGGCGGAAGGGTCAATCTGTAAAATCCGCTCCAACCAGAAAAAGCCTTCTTTGCCACTGCTGCGGTCTTTGGTGAAATTCATGTCCAACAAAATCACGTCGTAGCGCATGTTGGAGAGCAGTGTGGGCAGGTTTTCGGGGTTGCGCTCGGTTTCAACTTGCGCAAAATGGCGCTTCAAATACAACTTGGCCGCAGTCAACACGCCAGCATTGTCGTCTACCACCAATATCGCTCCCGGGTGAAGGTCTGATTTATCTTGCATAGCAGTCGGTCATTTTTAATACAAGCTCTTAGAACATGTCTAAGTAGAATTGTTACAAAGGGCAAGCCAAAAATCAAAAGGTTAGGGGGTTATCGCTTAAGCATCTTTTTATCAAAGCATTACGAGGGCGAGTTTAAAGAAAAAAAACCACAACTCCAAAGAAAGTGTTCAAAACCGGACACAATGGTGTTCAAAACCGAACACATCTTCATCAACATGCGGGATCATTATTGGGGGCCAATTCAAAAAAAGTATCTTTCAGATCGACTTCATCGGTGTGGCGACAAGGAAAATCCTTTTCAATCAACAAATGTAAGGCTTGCCCATCTTCAAAAGTCTGGTGGCATTCAATCGTGACTTGTTCGCTATTGATCCAGGTTTGGGCTGTGTCCAGGGGCAAGGTTATGGTGATTTGATGGTTGCTGAATTCTGCTTGAGGTTGGGCTACTTGCCCCAATTTGAGGGCATAACCAAATTGGATTCCTGCTCCGAATTGAATGGCTGCAAAAACTGCTCCATCCTTTTGCAGCAGCTCCAGGTCTGATTTTCGCACCCGCAGGCGAATACTATTTGGTGTACATCTCAGTTTCATTTCCTAGTGTTGTTTACTCATCTTGGTATGAAGAAAAACATTTTCGTATATTTAAACAATTTTAGCCACAAAATTCCTTTTTATTTTTCTTACAATTTGCTGTGGTTTAATTAAACAGACATGAAAATTTTACTTCCAATTCTTGCCTTTGTTGTACTGGCCTTGATTGCCCGCTGGTGGTATGTGAACAATCTTACTACCGCTGCCCCCAAGCCAGAGACAGAACTTCCTCGATTGAAAACCCTGGGGTTAAACGACCACGGCGAAATGGTCTTGAGTGGCTACGATCATTTTGTGTTTGATCGAGATGCTACCACTCCCTTGCTAAACGCCAATAACCAGACATTCCTGGATAAAATCACCCTACATCTTGTTCAAAATCCCGATCTCCTGCTCAACATCACGGGGTGTTTTGGCAGTGATGAAATGGTTGCCACCAATGGGATTTACGAAAACATTGGATTGGGTCGCGCCAATGTTGTACGCAATTTGCTGGTTGAGCGCGGCATCGCTTTTGAGCGCATTACCCTCAGTTTCAATACCGGTACGCCGGAATTGCGCAAGCAGCCCATCGCTTTCAATTTGTATCTCTCGGCACAAGGGGTTGATTTCGTTCCTCTGGCCTATACGTTTGAAGACATGACTTTTTCGGATGAAAGTTTTGCGCCCAAGGGCGTAGAGTTTCGCCCCATCCTGCCGCTTGTACAGTACGCCGATTCTGTACGCAAATATTTGGCTTTGCACAAAGACAAAAAACTCAACATCATTGGCCATACCGACAATGCCACCGATGCCAAAACCAGCCTTGCATTGGGCAAAACCAGAGCGCAGAATGTCATGCGCTATTTTCGCGAATTGGGCATTCCGCTTGATCAAATGGCTGCTTTCACCGATGGGAGCAGGCACCCGGTAAGCAGCAATGATACAGAAGTAGGCCGCCGCCGCAATCGACGCATCAATTTCATCATCGAATAGCTTCATTGATCAGCATTGCCTATACTAGTCGTAGGCAAGTTCTATCCAAGGTATTCCCTACTTTTGGATAAAGTAATTAAATTGCGTTTTTTAATTTACACAATATGGAAAACTTCAATCAACTCTTTGCGAATTTGGATACTCAAGCGAGCATTCTCATCCTTTCCTGGCTGATCATCGCTTTTTTATTGGGCCTGCTGGCGGGTTATTTTTTGCGCAACCGCTATGTAAAAGAATTGACCCAGCGACTGGAGGAAAAAGAACAGCAGTTGATTCAATTGCAACCCGAACTGGAACACACCCAGCAGGAATTGGCACTGAAAGAAGCCGACCTGAAGCGGGCTGCCTTTGAAGCGGACGAAGCGAAAGCTACCCTTCGCCGGGCCAATGAAGAAATTGGACGCTTGAATCAATTGGTGGGTTCGGCACAAGTGGAATTGGATAAGGCAAAGCGAGCTGAGCAGGTTTCGGTTAGCACCATCAATGATTTGAACAATCAAACTTTGGAGCTAAAAACCCAAATCGCGCAGTTGCAGGAAGGTACTGGTATCACCGAACCCATCATTACCGACACAGGCCGCTCCGACAGCAATGTTGCTCTTGATCGCTTGGCTGGAATTGAAAGTCAACTGGTACGCCTGACCGAAGAAAACCAGGCATTGCTGCGCAAATTGGGTGAAAATATCGCTGAAGAAAATCCTTTTGAAAACCGCTTTATTAAAACCACTGTGGTGCAAACGATAGAAGAAACACCGGTTGCGGTCGAGTCAGCTGGAGAGTTTTTTGTACCCAAAGTGGTGGTTGCTACTGAACCTGTTGATGAAGTTACCAATCTTGGATCCGATTCTTCTACGCTGATGAATACCGATAAGGTGCTGTTGCGCAACGTGGAAAAAAACGACCTGACCGCGATCGAGGGCATCGGCCCATTTCTGGAAAAGAAATTAAACGACGCTGGTGTGTTTACTTACGCCGATATAGCCGCTTGGGATACCGCCAAAATTTCCGCGATTACCCAGCAAATCAGTTTTTTTGAAGGCAGAATTGAAAAAGACGATTGGGTTGGGCAGGCAAAAAAACTACTGGGTGAAAAATCCACCGAGTCTGCTGCAACTGAAGTGGCTGATGCTAGAGACTTGTCTGCTGCGGAAATTGTGGTGCCTAAAGACAATTTAAAATTAATTTTAGGGATTGACGAAGCAGTTGAAAGAGTCTTGCATTTATCTGGAATTCAAGCTTTTGCAGAATTGTCAAGGATGGAACCCAACGAAATTCGCAACATACTAGTGGTCGTCGATCCTGCGCTGACCAGCAAAGACCCCAGCGCCTGGCCCGCACAAGCGCGTCTGGCTTTAGATCAGGAATGGGAAGTATTGCAGGATTACCAAGAGCAATTAAAGCAGAGATAATTGAACCATTTTTGGTGCACAACTGAAAGGAACTTGTCTTTCAGTTGTGCACTAAAAGATAAGTATACGGCATACGATCAAAAAGGTTACACCATGTGCATTATCAAATGGTAAATTCTATGGGAACTGTCCCAAAAATGACGATAGTAGATTTATAATTAAAACAGAACAAGTAATAAAAGAAAGTTATCTATAGTCTTGCTTACATTGTAACATATTTCCACAAAAGAGCTGCACAGACCTATCTTCCATCCTTTCTGTAAGGGTCATTCTTATTGAAAACTACATAACAAAAAAATCATGAAACAAGTAACCGTAACCGTCAGTGGGTACGCCGCACCTGAAGTTGTGCCTGGTGTAACCTTCACCGTTTTTCCAAACGAGGTGGTCATCAACATTCCTGGAACTGAAGACTCTGTATTGAACCTCCCAGTGGTGGACAATCCTTTGTTGAACAGTCAGTCTTACAACTTCAACCTACAAGGCTACGATGTGGCGATTGAAGTGAATCAATGGGGCGAGGAAGCTGTAGATTACAGTGGGGGATACGACGAACCTCTTTCTGAGGACAATGGCCTCGACATCCTGAACGAAACCTTGGGTGAACCAAATGAAGAATCCGAAGCGCCATTGTTGGAAGACAACATGGAGGAAAACTTGCTGTTCGATACTGAAGATACATTTGAATCCGAAACGCTCCAGGAGGAAATTCCTGTAATTGAAGAAACCTTCGTACTACATGGCGAAGACTTCGGTACCACTGAAATCCACCCTGTTGATGAAGTTCAATCCGAACACATCGAACCAGATTTTGACCAGGAGTCACCAAATGGCCTTTTTGATTCGATCCCGGACCACGCCGAAGATTTCGCAAATGTGGCGTACCAGGAAGAATCTGCTGAAGAATTGACCAATGCCGTTGCAGATGCCCCAGAGGAGGAGGTCGCTGACAATGCCATCTTTCTCGCTGTTAAGGAAGGAATTGAAACTGTTTTGGAAGACGCAGTTGAAACCACTAATGGACACGCTAATGGCACGAAAGAAATAGACCAGCTCAAGTATTGGTTGCACCGTGCCCAGGAGCTACTCAAAACCACAAATTGATCGAAATAGACGATTGATAATCAAACAAATAAAATGGGCAGTGGATCTATTTGATCGATCCACTGCCCGCATTTTTTAGAGTCAAATTCTCAATTTGCTTCCGCTATTCCACCTTCAGTGGCGGATACGCTTTGAACAGTGAATACTGCACTGCCTCCACCTTCTTGCGGTATTCCGCAAATTTGGTGCTGAAGAAATTGTTGATGCGGTTCAATACTGTTGCCGTTTGCAGTCGAGCCTTGGCAATCATGCGTTGTGCACCCTGATTGGGAGCTCCTTCCGAAGCATTGATGTACTGCTGAGCGCCAAACAATGCTGAGGTCAGGTTGTCGTCGTCGCGCTGAATGCCTTTGACATCCTCTGGTTCGGTGTACAGTTTTTCCAATGCACTCAAACTATCCAGCAAGCCTTTACTCATTTTGGTCAATTGCTGCTTGGTACTGTCGGGTGCCGTAGCCAGCGCAGCATCTACCCTTTTGATGGTATTGCGGGCCTCTTTTAGTTGATCAAAGCCTTCCGATGCTTTCTTAACGATCTTTTCCATATCCCGGTAGGCGGCATCTTTGGCTTTCAGGTCGTCTAGCTTCACCGTGAGGCGTGGGTCAGATTTTACGGTTACCGAGCTGGAGTCTTTGTATTTGCCCCATACTGCCACCACTTTGTAGGTACCTGGCAACACTTGAGGGCCGCCGGGAGCATCTTCATCGGGGCGGCGTTCCTGACGACTGGGTGGGCGTACCCCATTGCGGTTGAGCGGCCAGTACACTTTGGTCATGCCCGTATCCAATTTTGCACTGAAGGTGCGTACGGTATCATTGCTGGCCGAAAGGATGATGATTTTGACCCTTTCAGGTCTTTTTTCTTCTTTTGGCGCGGCAGGCTTGCTGGCACTGACCGCAGCAGGCGCTGTTTTGGCAGGTTCTGCTTTTTTGTCTTTTTTATCCTTGTCCATTGCTGGCGGAACAACTGCCGGAACGGCTGCCGCAGCCGAAGCTGTTGGGCGTGTCCAAATGTTGATCCATGCCCCTGGCGATTTATTTTCCCCTTGGAACATGCCATCCGCCGCAAAACGGATGCCTTCAAAGGATTTGAATGCAGCCTGATACGCATCTGGAATCGGGAAAAGTTTCAGCGATTGCTCCAGGACTTTACCTCCTGTACGGGCCATTTCCCGCAAAGGGCGAATGTCGTCCAGAATCCAAAACGCACGACCAAAGGTGCCAATAATCAGATCGTGATCGCGGGGATGAATTTTCAAATCTGCGGTAGGTACACTCGGGTAACCATTGGTCCACTTGGTCCAGGTATTGCCGCCATCGATGCTGATGAACAAGCCCTGGTCGGTTCCGACAAACATCAATTTCGCTTCAATGGGGTCTTGCACAAAACACAGCGCATGGCCACTCACCTTGGTTTCATCGACTATTTTGCGGAACGTTTGGCCGTAATCATTGGTATGAAACACCATTGGACGCCAGTCGTTGCGTCGGTAGTCATTGACCACCACAAATGCTTCGGCGGCGTTGTGACTGGATACTTCGATGTAAGGAATCCAGCTTCCGGGCTTATAACCTGGCAATTTGCTGGACAGGTTGTTCCAGGTTTTGCCGCCATCGCGGGTCACTTGCAAGTTGCCATCATCGGTACCTACCCATACAACTTTGGCATCTAAAGGGCTTGGGCCGATGGCCAAAATCGTGGTGTGGTTTTCGGCATTGGTGGCATCCAGGGTAAGCCCTCCACTCAGGTAAGGTTTTTGCTTGGAGGTATCATTGGTGGTCAGATCGGGCGAAATGATGTCCCAGCTTTGGCCACAATCTTTGCTGTAATGCAAAAACTGACTGCCAAAGTAGACCCCGCAAGGATTGTGTGGATCTTGCGAAAAACCCGCATTCCAGTTGAAACGCAATTCGGTATTGTCTGGTGCAGTGGGTTTGATGAATTGGGTTTTGCCCGTTTCCGTATCCACGTAACCAATGTTGCCGCCTTGCGACATGGCGTAAACGTAGCGGGAATTGTCGGGGCGGAAGCCCAAATCGAAACCATCGCCAAAAAACACTTCCTGCCATTGACTGGTACGAATGCCGCCAGCCTGCCATACTGCACTTGGCCCTACCCAGGAACCGTTGTCTTGCAAACCGCCGCCAATGCGGTAAGGGATGGACATATCGTAGTTGACGTGGTAAAACTGTCCAACCGGGATGTTTTCAATGAAGCGCCAGCTTTTGCCCCCATCGTGCGAGATGTTCAAACCACCGTCGTTGCCGTCAATCAGGTAATTCGGGTCGTTGGGGTGAATCCAAAAGGCATGGTGGTCGGGGTGTACGCCAGAGTAAGGCAACACCGTTTCAAAGGTCTTTCCACCGTCTTCACTCTTGGTTACCAGAGAGAAAATATTCCACAGACGGTTTTCATTTTTAGGATCTACATAGATTTCTGCGTAGTAAAATGGGCGGTCGCCAATGTTCTTGGTGGCTACAACACTCCATTTTTTGCCGCCATCGGTAGATTTGTACAAGGCGTTGTCTTTGGCTTCCACCAGGGCATATACGATGTTGGGTTTGCTGCGCGAAACGGCCAAACCAATGCGACCAAGCATGCCTTTGGGCAAACCATCGGCTTCGGTTTTGCGCTCCCAGGTGTCGCCCCCATCGTAGGTGATGTAAAGGCCAGAACCAGCGCCACCGGAATTGAACGTCCAGGGCTTGCGTCCATATTCCCACATGGCCACAATGATTTTGTTGGGATTGGATGGATCCACTACCATGTCGGCAACGCCCGTTTGGTTGTTGACGTAGAGGATGCGCTCCCAGGTTTTGCCGCCGTCTTTGGTGCGGTATACTCCGCGGTCTTCGGTTGGGCCATTGGACGAACCTTGCGCTCCGGCATACACCACATTGGGATTGTCGCGGTGAATGATGATGCGGTGGATGGTTTTGGTTTCTTTCAATCCCATGTTTTTCCAGGATTTCCCGGCATCGAGCGAACGATAGATCCCCATCCCAAAATTTTGGGAGTTGCGTGGGTTGCCCTCACCTGTACCTACCCATAATTCGCTGGGGTTGGACTGGTTGATGGCAATTGCGCCGATGGACAAGATGGGCTGCTCGTCAAAAAGGGGCGTCCAGGATATGCCACCACTTTCTGATTTCCATACGCCGCCCGAAGCGGTACCGACGTAAATGTGATCGGGATCTTGCAGCACAACATCAATGGCAGTAACCCGCCCCGACATACCTGAAGGGCCAATGTTGCGTGGTTTGATGTTTTTAAGTGGTTTGAGATCAAGTGTTTGGCCAGAGAGCGCCAACACGAACAAGGCACAAATGAGTGTAAACAACTGCTTTAGTTGCATAAATTTGGATTTGGTTAAGTAAGCTTTAAATTGGTCTTATGAAAGCTTAGTGGCTGAGATAGATATAACCCCAATGTAAAAGTGGCAATTGGCGCTATTAGGCGAATATAGACATTGATTGCTGGAAATTCTGCCAGCAAAGCCCAAAAGCGGAAATGTTGGGACAAAGGGTAGAAAAATGAAGATCAAAAGCAATTTGGCCTGATTTGTGCGGGAAGTTAAATACCCTGCTTTGACCACGAAAAAAACTTTTCTTCGGTTCAATGCATTATATTGCATGCTGTTTTCAAAAAAATCTGGAGAGTGATGATCGACGCAAAAATACAGTATGCTTTCAAGACAGTCCCCGATGACTTGCTTAAAGTACAACGCTATACCTTATCAAATGGCCTACAGTTATTTCTAAGTGTAAATAAAAATGAACCAAGGGTATTCACCAATATTGTGGTAAAAGCGGGATCAAAACAAGATCCGCCCGAAACCACAGGCTTGGCTCACTACATGGAGCACATGCTCTTTAAAGGCACCAGTCGCATCGGAACACTGGATTGGGAAAAAGAAAGTATCTTATTGGAGCAAATTTCTGATTTGTACGAAGCCCACCGCGCTACCCAGGACGAAGACGAACGCCGCCGGATCTATGCCGAGATTGACCGCATTTCTTTTGAAGCTGCCAAATTGACCGCTCCAAGCGAATACGACAAAATGGTGAGCAACATTGGCGCAAAATCTACCAATGCATACACCTGGGTAGAACAAACGGTTTACGTCAACGATATTCCTTCCAATGAACTGGAGCGCTGGATGAGCCTCGAATCCGAGCGCTTTCGGATGATGGCACTGCGCTTGTTTCATACGGAACTGGAAACGGTATACGAAGAATTCAACATCAACCAGGACAAAGACATTCGCAAGGTCAATACGGCCATTCGGGAAGTACTTTTTCCTTCGCACCCTTATGGCACCCAAACCACCATTGGTAAGGCGGAACATTTGCGCACTCCGTCTCAAGTCAATATTCAGCAGTACTTCAAGACGTACTACGTTCCCAATAATATGGCCATAATGATGGCTGGCGATTTTGATCCGCTGGAAGTGGTAGAATTGGCCGAAAGACATTTTGGGCATTTCGAAGCCAAGCCTTTGCCCTCTTTTACTTTTGAAGCTCAACCTGATTTGAAGGAACCCGTGCGCCGCATTGTATACGGGCAAGAACCTGCCCTCGTAATGCTGGCCTGGCGCTTTGATCAAGCCAAATCTGAGGATACCCTGTACTTGGGGTTGATTCGCGCCCTGTTGTACAACGACCAGGCAGGCTTGCTCGACCTCAATTTGAACCAGCAACAAAAGATTCTCGAATCGGAAGCCTGGTTTTGGTTTTATGAAGATTATTCTGTGTTTGGCTTGTACGGCAAACCCCGCCAGGATCAAACACTGGAAGAAGTAAGCGAATTGCTACTGGGAGAACTCAAGCGCATTTGTAGTGGTGAATTTGATGAATGGATGGTAGAAGCCGTAACCACGGACTTCAAATTGGGACAAGTCATGGCTTCAGAATCCAATGAAGCCCGCGTAAGCGCTATGACCAGCAGTTTTGTTCTGGGCATGGATTGGGAACATTATACCCGCCGTCAAACCGACATAACCAAAATTACCAAGGCCCAGATTGTAGATTTTGCCCAAAAGCATTTTGGCGAAAACTACGTGGAAGTACACAAGGTTCAGGCCGAAGACTCCAATGTGGTCAAGGTAGTAAAGCCACTAATCACGGCGGTTGAACTCAACCGGGATGCCATTTCGGAGTACGCCCAAACTTTTTTGGAAAGCATCTCTCCGCGGCTGGAGCCGGTATTTGTTGATTTCGAAACAGCGATCAGTTCTGCTACCTTGAGTTCGGGGATTCACCTCGATTATGTAGGCAATCCCAATAATTCGCTCTTTCGCCTGGATTATATTTTCCCGATGGGCAAAAACAGCGATCGGAAATTGGCCATGGCGGTGCAGTACTTTCCCTACCTGGGCACCGACCGCTACAGTTCTGCCGATTTGCAGCGCGAACTGTTTCGCCTGGGCTTGAGTTTTGAGGTGACCAATGACGATGATTATACTTATATGTCTTTGAGTGGATTGGAAGACAATGTGGTGAAAGGACTGGAGTTGTTGGAGCACATTTTGAGCAAGCTGCAACCCGATGCCAAAATTCTCGAAAACGTTGTTGAAGATACCTTGACCCACCGCGCCAACGCCAAGAAAGACCGCAACCTGGTACTTCGGAATGCGTTGGGTAATTACGCGCGTTACGGCAATGATTCGCCCTTTACTTACCGTCTGAGTGTGGAAGAATTGCAGCAATTGGAAGCGGAAGAGTTGTGCAGCCAGATCAAAGCGCTGAGTGGATTCGAGCACAAAATCTATTACTACGGACAAACGCCGATGCAAGAAGTCATCCGCTTGCTCGAAACCCACCACTACGTTTCAACGCCATTAAAACCGGCAATTGTGTCCCGCAATTACCAGCAACTCGATACCAAAACCAACCAGGTGATCTTTTTGGATTTCCCGATTGTCCAGACGGATGTCATGCTGGTTTCCAAAGGAACCCCGAATTTTAATATGGATGAACACTTGATGAGTGACCTGTTCAACGACTATTTCGGAGTGGGACTTTCTTCCATTGTATTTCAGGAAATCCGGGAATCAAAAGCCTTGGCGTACTCGACCTATGCCTTTTATAGTTCGCCACGCAAACGCGATTGGGCGCATTACCTCCAAGCATACGTTGGCACCCAACCCGATAAACTTTCGGATGCCATTCCTACTTTTTTGCAATTGCTGAATGAAATGCCCATCGTGGAATCACAGATTGAACACGCTCGGCAAGCCATTCTCAAACGCGTTGAAAGCGAACGTATTATTCCATCCAGGGTGTATTGGACTGCCCGTGCCAATCGCGAGCAAGGCTACAATACGGATCTGCGCCGTGAAATCTATCAGCATACCGAACAGGCCAAAATCCAGGATCTGGTGGCTTTTCACGAGGAATACGTGCGCGGACGCGCTTATACCTTCCTGGTGATGGGCAGCAAATCACAGGTGAATTTGAAATACCTCGAAACGTTTGGAGAATTGAAAGAGGTTAGCCTGGAAGAGGTATTTGGATACTAGCCAACCCATTTTCATGCAAGTCTTGTGGCAACACGCACCAAGTCCGATTCAGGAATTTCGGCATCCACTGCTGGATGCCCAGGGCTTGAGTTGTGTGATCAAGCGTGATGACTTGCTGCAACTGGAATTCCTGGCTGGAGATCAGGCTTTTTGTGGCAACAAATGGCGCAAGCTCAAATATAACCTACTGGAAGCCCGCAATCGGGGCTGTACTGCATTGCTGACTTTTGGTGGCGCCTATTCCAATCACATTGCAGCCACGGCCAGTGCGGGCAAGCTCTTTGGTTTTGATACCATCGGGATCATCCGTGGTGAGGCCGTAACGCCTTTAAATCCAACCTTACAGTTTGCGCAGGAGTGTGGCATGGCGTTGCACTATTGGTCGCGCGAGCAGTACCGCAGCAAAGCAGAACCTGACTTGTTGGCAGAATTGCAAAAACAGTACCCTCAAGCCTATATTTTACCCGAAGGGGGCAGCAATGTCCTTGCCTTGCGCGGCTGTGCGGAGTTGGCCGAAGAAATTCTGACTCAGATACCTGTCGATTACCTCTGCGTCAGTTGTGGCACCGGGGGTACTTTGGCCGGGCTGATTCAGGGTCTGGCCGGGCGCGCTGAAGCCTGGGGATTTTCAGCCTTGAAAGGCGATTTTCACCAGGACATGGTACGGGAGATGATCGCACCTGAAAACTGGCCAAATTGGGGCACTGTTACAGCCTATCATTTTGGGGGCTACGCCAAAACCCCGGTTGAATTGCTTGATTTTATGGCTGAAATGGAAGCTTGTGATCTGCCTCTGGAACCCATTTATACCGCCAAGCTAATGTATGGAGTACTGGATATGGCAAAAAAAGGGCGTTTCCCGGCAGGTTCCCGCATTTGCGTGGTGCATACGGGTGGTTTGCAGGGCTGGAAAGGTAAAAAGTGAATATTTAGCAAAATTTTGTTCATTCATAACCTGAACTCAGCACACATAACTCGTCATTAATAATTATCTTGCCGTGAAAAGCCTAACCTACTCATGGCCAAAAGTGAACTCATAATAGCTACAGAACAGTTTGTCACTAATTTGCTAACTACCAAGCTAGACAGCAAAATCAGTTACCACAACCTGAACCATACCCTCTCCGTAAGAAATGCTGCGTTGCAAATCGCTTCCCTTACCAGCGTGAGTGCAGAAGAACAAGAGATTATAGAATTGGCTTGCCTGCTTCATGACGTAGGCATCACCGAAGTGTACCAAAACCACGAAGCGGCCAGTGCTCGAATTGGTGGGATTTTCTTGCGCGCAAAAGGTTTCCCAGAAGAAAAAGTGACCATTGTGGAAGCTTGCATTGCCGTAACCAATCCTAGTGCTCGTCCGGAGGGTATCTTGCAAGAAATTGTCAGGGATGCAGACTATGGTCACCTGGGTAGCGATGATTACAGCGATCAATTGGACAATCTTCGCCAGGAGTGGAAAGCGGTATTGGGCCGCTGGGACGAAGACAATATCTGGTACCAATTGAATTTGGATTTTATTAAAAATCATGAGTATTATACCCCTGCCGCAAAGATGATGTTTGTGGCGATGAAGGAACTAAACCGCAAAAAATTAAAAAAATGGGTGAAAGAAGGCCGCAAATCAGCCAGTACCAGTGCTAAAAATGCAAGCAGGATTTCTATTGTAGAAAGCCGTAGCTCGCAAATGATGTTCAAAACCGCTCTCCGCAACCACATGGATCTGAGCAATTTGGCCGACAACAAGGCCAACTACATGATTACCATCAACTCCGGTATCATGGGTTTTGGCATTCCTTTTTTGATAAAACAGTTTGAAGGCCACTCTGAAATTTATATTCCTACAATCGTGATGATCTTGGTTACTTGCCTGCCTTCTCTGGTTTTTGCTATTTTGGCTACTGTTCCGATGAAAATGAGCGGGCGCACTGACATGGAAAGAATTAAATCCGGACAGTCCAATTTGTTCTTTTTTGGAAATTTTTACAGCATGACTTACGATGAATATAGGTTAGGCATCCAGGAAGTTACTTCCAATGAGGACAACTTGGAAGATTCAATCATGCGTGACCTTTTTTATCTGGGAAAGACTCTGGGCCGAAAATACCGCCAGCTGCGCATTTGCTACCTTATTTTTATGATCGGAAGCATCGCCTCGGTCGCCGGAATTGCTATTGAATACTTCTATTTTGCCCCAAAAGGGTACTGATGTGAGTTGCATGGTTAAAATGTTATTGTTTTATTAAGTATTTGGAAATTAAATATCCTTTGCTTTATTTTTTCGTCCTAATTGGGCAACTTTTTAATAAACCAAATGAACAAAACCATGCAGATCAAGCTCATGTTTTCAAACACATTTCGCAAAACAGCAGCCTTTTTGATGTTGTTTTTACTTTTGTTGCATTCCTTTTCTTGTAACCGTACCGCTCAAGGTACTGCCATTGGCGCCGTTGCCGGAGCAATAGTTGGTGTCCTGATTGCCGACGGCGACGACAACGCCAAGGGCATCCTCATTGGAGCCACCGTTGGCGGCATTGCCGGTGCCATCATCGGAAGCTACATGGACAAACACGCCAAAAAATTAAAACAGGATTTGGGCAAAAGCGCCGAAGTAGAACGGGTAGGGGAGTCCATCCTGGTCACGTTTGATTCAGGTATCATGTTTGATGTTGACTCCTACGCGCTGAAAGCTTCCACCCGCGCCAACCTTGACAAAATGGCCGAAACCATGAAGCAATACGACAAAACGGAGATCATCGTCATGGGCCATACCGACAATACCGGCACCGATGAGTACAATCAAAAGCTCTCCGAAAACCGAGCTGCTTCGGTTTCCCGTTTTCTACAGCAAAACGGAGTGATTTCCAAACGACTGACTACCAAAGGTTTTGGAGAAAGCAAACCCGTTTCATCCAACAATACGACTTCTGGCCGGCAACAAAACCGCCGGGTAGAAATCGCCATTGTTGCCAGTAAAGCACTAATCGAATCCGCCAAGAAGGGAGATAAGTAACCAGAAGGTTGGGAAGTAAGATGAATGAACCTATTCATCTTGCTTCCTAAAAACAACTGCTGCGTTTGTTAAAGGAATATACTATTTTTACCAGAACGTCACGTTCCAATTGCCTATATGACCCAAGCCCAACAGGACAAAATCCGCAAAAAACTCGCCGAAGGCGAGTTGGAGGAAGCACTCTCTGAGTGGGTCCAATGGGTGAATACTGCCAATGATGCTGAATTGCTCAAAACCGCAATTGCGCTGCAATCCAGGTACAGCAAACTGGAAAGCAATAAAGTCAAAGGCATCATTAGCCAGGACAATTTTAACCTGGAATTCAACCAAATCGTAGATGGACTCCTGGATTTGCTCAACAATCAAAGCCAATCCAATCTACTCCACATGCACCACAGCTATACCTGCGACCGAAGCCCTCAAACGCAGGCTTTCAATGCTCAGATTCAGGCTTTTCCTGATCGAAAGGTGCAGTTTTTTTACCTCTATGGTGGCGATTTGCACTTGCACACTGGAATGTTTCGGCGCATCGTTTTGGATCTGGAAGGGCGCAGTCTGGATTACCTCAATTCCAGTCTGGCAGATGCCTGCAAAGTGAGGGCCATCGAAATTACGTTTGAAGGCTACGAACCCTTGGAGGATTACAAGACGGAACTCCTGAAGGGGATTTTTGCGGCCTTTGCCCTGCAACCCAATCAATTGGGACCCATCCTGAATCGCCGATTGACCGATATCCTGCAAGCTAGTCCATTGTTGCGCGACCTCAGCGGCAGCGATTATGTTTGTGTATACATCAACATCGACAAATATTCCTGGTTTTCTGATCATACGCCCGAAGCAGCACGCTGGTTTATGGAAGAATTTTGCAATTGTGTGTTTCAACCCGGACAACCCCGGTTTATGTTCTTTTTTTCTGTAGAATTCGAAGAGGAAGACAACACCCTGGCCCAGGATGTGCGCGACAAAATGGACGACAATCCCAATATTCAGGCCCTTCCTGAATTGAATAAGGTGGCCTTGTCGGACATCGATCGCTGGTTGGGCAAATACAAAAAAATTGAGCCCGACCCTCGGGAACGCAAAAAAATACTGCAAGAGCGCTTCAATGGAGCGCCCGAACACTATATGATCGACGTGCAAGAAACCTTGCAGGAATTGATCAAAACTTACAATGACCGTTTGGGATGAGGGCACTTCGGCTTCGCTCAGTGACCCACTTCGGCTTCGCTCAGTGACCCACTTCGGCTTCGCTCAGTGACCCACTTCGACTTCGCTCAGTGACAAACAGTTATAAACATGAGACTAAAAATTCAAGATTACCGCCGCAAACCCTTTCACCCCAGCCAATACGTATTGGACGAAGGGCTGCAATACGCCGTTGAATTGGCCATTGCCCTAGGGCAACCCTTGCTTCTCACGGGTGAACCCGGTACCGGAAAAACCAAACTGGCCTATAAAGTAGCCTACGATCTGGCGCAAGACAAAGAGGCTGGCGTTCAGTTTTTGGCCGAACCCCTCAGTTTTTACACCAAAACCACTTCCGCCGCGCGCGATCTTTTTTATACTTACGACGCACTGGGGCATTTTCAATCCGCCAACATCAAGCGGGAAGATGGCGCGTCCCTGGCTAAAACGGCTGATTTTGTAGAGTTGCAAGCGCTTGGAAAAGCCATTGCTTTGAGTTATCCCGACCCCAAGGTGCATGGCAACTTGCTGGGAAATCTGGTGGTGGATGGCCCCAAAAGTACCGTGGTGCTCATCGATGAAATCGACAAAGCTCCCCGCGATTTCCCCAACGATATCCTGAATGAAATTGAAAACCTGGATTTTCGGATCAAGGAATTGGACAACCGCGAATTCAAACACCAGGACGCGCAACGGATTGTGATCATCATGACCAGCAACTCCGAAAAAAACCTGCCCGACGCCTTTTTGCGGCGCTGCATTTTTTACCACATCCCCTTTCCACCCGCCGAGCAACTTTTTGCCATCGCCCGAACGCAATTGGGTATGGACGAGCAAATTTCGCCACAGCAAGAAAAAGTGCTGAACCGACTCATTGACTATTTCTACAAAGTCCGCGAAGTGGCCGTACGCAAACCACCCGCTACAGCTGAGCTAATCGCTTGGTTGAGCATGATGGGGCTGCCGATGGATCTTCAATCCGACGATCTCGCTGCCTTGCAACCCCAACTGTTGCGCAATTTATCCCTCCTGGTCAAAACCCGTGAAGACCTGAACGCAATTCGGAAATGGATGAACGAGGAGTTTGTGGATTGGTTGTAGTGGGTAAATTGGGGGATAACCCTCAACCCAAAATCGGTTTAAAGACATCCTTCACCGCCGCCAAATCTTTGATGTGGGCCTGGAGCGCATCCAGGGTATTGGGCGATTTGTCTTCTACACACTGCTCAATCACCAGGTTCGGGCGCAGGTTCAATTTTTTCAATTCAGCGGCAAAACGGCGGTAATCAATGTCACCGTCGCCGAAGGTTTCTGACCAAACGCCATTGACCGATTGGCGGAGGTGCAGCTCCACTACCCGTTTGCCGTAGAGTTTCAGTACATCAAAAACCGCGTTTTGAGAGTTCTGTGAGCCCCGGTAAATCCAGTGCACATCAAAGCAAAACGACATGTTGAGTGGCGAGGTATTGAGCAACATGTGGTGAAACTCCCTTGCTCCCGCTTTCATTTCCACATCATGGGTATGGTAGGCCAATATGATGCCTTTTTGGCGCAAGGCTGCCCCCAGTTTGTCCAGACTTTCGGCTTGCAGGTTCAGTTCTGCGTCGGTTTTCACCTCCTCGCCACCCCAGCGGATGGGAGTTGGGTTGGTCACCATGATTTTGGTGCCGTATTTTTTTACCTCATCGGCAATAGCCAATACAGAAGCAATGGATTTGGCGGCTTCGTCCGTTTTGTGCAGCAGGCTATTGACGTACACCGAGGGCATCGCGATTTGGTATTTTTTGAGCACAGTACCCAGTTTGGCGACCTCCTCTGCTGAGTTGAAGCTGGGTTCGTAAGCGGTTAAGCCCGATTTGGCGTATTCTGCGATGCAGGTATCCAGATCTTCTCCCCAATTCTTGTTTTGTCGCCAATAAAACGTAAGCCAGTTGTATGCATTGGAAGAAATGGGAAAGGGATAGGACGCGAAAGCATCCTGAGGTGCAGCGCTCAATATTGTAGCGGCAGATGCGCCAGCTACTAAGTTGAGAAATTGGCGGCGATTGGGTGTCATTGCAGAGTGGTTGAAATTTTCAATCTAAAGTAAATGGTTTTCTCGATTATTACACCTGAACTACATTTTCTTTTTGAGGTACACTTTTCGATAAAAGGCAGTTGTACACAAATAAACATAATAAGGTCGATTCAGGAAATCATCAGTCTTTTGGTCTTTTGCCATCTTCATTACAGTGAATGCAGCGAAATCCTTGGGCTGGTAGTTTTTTAATTCACTATTTTTTTTAATTGATCCATTGATGTTTATGTAATATTTATTCGCATTTTGCCAGGTTTTGAGTAAAGCACTAGTGGGCGTTTTCCACGAAGGAGGGGTACTCTTTTTCCGAGATTTTCCTACACCAAAATGTTCAGTCCGTTTTTTTTGCCACTTACTCATGCCCTCATAAATGTAATCGAGTCGATTGACCTCCCTTTGAGAGATAGAAATACTTACATATTCCTTTTCCCCCTTAAGGATTTCCATGCGTTTTTTTAGCTTTTTGACCAAAGCAATGTAAACGTCTAAAAGCTCTTGAGAGACTCCTGCACCAGGTTCAAGACGGGGCGAAACTTTCCTGTTGGAAACTTTGAGGGGGCTGTTTTTTTGAAATGATTTTGAGGGTAAAGCATTGCCTTGAGGCAGTTCTTTTTCTGCATGTACCTCTTCACAGAGTATTAGTAGAAGGCTTAAAAAAAGCGGAAGTACCAGCGCTTTTTTCCAAAAAACATTGCTGGATTGAGTCTTTTTTAACATCATCATCATTCTTTTTTTTGTGATAAAATAATCAAATTGCTGCACCAGCCTGAGTTGCTGGGCCTGGGCAATTTTATCCAAAAGCAAATATTGATAAGTCGGAATGTCGAAGTTTTCCTGCTGGATCACGGCTTCGTCGGCCAGGAATTCGTGGTTGAGCTGGATGGCTCGTTTATAGGCGTACAAGACCGGGTTGAACCAGAACAATACCCGGAGCACTTCCACAAAGAGGATATCCCAGCTGTGTCCTTGGCGGACGTGGGCTAGCTCGTGGGCGAGTATCGCAGTGGCGCTTTCCTCGGCAAAATCTTTTCGATTGATGTAAATGGTGTTGAAAAAAGAATGAGTTGGGACGTTTTCGGGCAAGATGACCAAGGGCACTCCGGCATGCTGCAGTTTTTCTCCTTTTGCTTGCATCACCATTGCCTGATACAGATTATGGAGCAATCGAAGCAGCAGGATGGCCGCAATTACACTGTATATCACCCATAAAACGGACTCAAGGGGGATACTGGATGCCTGAGGTTGGGCAATTTGTGGTGTAAATTGAACACCCTGAACCAACGCAGCGTTCAGCTCTGTCGGCGCATCAACGCTTTCTTTGGCAAACCAGGGGAGCGAGATCAAAGGCACCACCAAAGTAAAACCAAGACTGAACAACAAGTAAAAACGCTTGAAACGATGCATTTTTTCTTGTTCCAGCCCAAAGTGGTAAACTACCCACAGCATAGTCGAGCCGCCGATGAATTTGAGGAGGTAGAGCATCATGGCTTTTTCTTTTTGATTTCCTGGTCTACCATGTGACGTAAATCTTCCAATTCTTCTTTACTCATCTCAGTAGCCGAAGTGAAAAAGGAAGCAAATTGGGTGGTAGAGCCGCCAAAAAAATTGTTGATCATGCCCTTGACCTGCTTGGAGAAATAATCGTTTTTGCTCACCAGGGGATAGTATGCCCGCGAATTGCCGTGGGTGTGGTAGGCAACTGCACCTTTGTCTTGCATCCGTTTGAGTAAGGTAGCCACAGTGGTTGCTGCAGGTTTGGGATCGGGAAATGCCTCGATGAGGTCTTTCATGTAGGCTTGCTCGAGCTGCCAAAGGAATTCCATAATTTGCTCTTCACCTTTGCTAAGTTGCATGTTCTATGTCTTTAGAATTGTTTCTACAAACATAGAATAAAGATTTGAAAAAAACAAGCCTTGAGTGGGAGAAAAATTTTGATGAAGTCGGAGCGTTAATCAAAAAACAAGCCTATGCTTCAACGTATTTGATGGTGGAAGCCTTTCACTCCAGCGAAAGGCAGAGGGGTAGCGTTTTTTCGAAGACTTGTACTAAAGGGGAAATTGGGTTTAGGGCATCATAGCCTCAGGGTTTCTACGAGTGTCAAAAATATCAGTGATGTAAATGGTTTCTTCAATGATTCGATATATGATTTTGTATTGACCCTCAACAACATATCTGTGACCCTGACCCAAAGAAGAGAGCATTTCTTCCTCGCGTCCCAAAAGAGGAAAGTCTTTTAGATGGAGTACTTTTTTATGAATAGACACGCGAATTTTTCGCCCTTTTTTGGGGCTTCCGATTCCTTTATAAAAATCATATATTCCACGCAATTGGTCTTTTGACCAGGCAGTGTATAAAATGTTCATTGGTCCCAATCTTCATTCAACACATCCTCCAAAGAATAAACGGCTCCATCTTCAATGTCTTGATTGGCAATCAAGGCTCTTTTTGTTAATTCTTCAGGCGATATGATCGAAAGGTTTTCAACTGGCTTAACATTTTCCATTATTTCTTTGACCTGAAACAACACAGAAGTATCCTTGAGTTGTATCAACCATTCTATCAATTTTAGTTTTTCGGTCTGGATGTTCATTCAAGAAGCATTTTTTTTCAAAAATAAGCCAAATAAGTCAAAAATTCAAGACCTAATGGGGCAAGTCTTTCACTCCAATAGACTTGGTTCAATGACTCCAACTTGTTCCTGAAAGAAAAATTTTGATGGAGTCGGAGCGTTAATCAAAAAACAAGCCTATGCTTCAACGTATTCTATACTCTGCCCTGTTTTTGGTCATTGTCATCATCATGTACCTCAACATTCGGTTCTATTACCAACAGTTGGGATTGGTGGTGGTGCTGGTGAGCGTGGGACTGATGTGGCGGATGCGGCCACGGTGAAGAGCTCTTAGATAAAATTGACTACTAATTATTTTTTGATTAGTTTTGAATTGGATACACTTGAAAAATCCTAAACCTAATTGTTTTAGGATTTCCAATAGAGCGACCAATCCATGTTGTCGCTTCTTTCGACCCTACAGCCTTGACGATTTTTGTTATCACGACTTATGAACCTGATCTAAACATTTTTGAGGCTGATTTTAAAACTAAAAAAGGTAAATGATGCATATTCCATCTCAATGCCCGATTTGTAATGGGAAAATTGAAGCAGGTACTACCACCTTTGCTGTTGACCTGAAATCTGGGCTTATTGTTGTACGCAATGTTCCTGCGTTGATTTGTACTCAATGCGGAGAGGAGTGGATTGAAGATTCTACTGCCATTCAATTGGAGGAGATTACGGAGCGGGCAAAAGCTCAGAATACGCAGTTGGAGGTAGTTTCAATGGGGTAGCTTCAGATGTATTCCCTACTTCTGCAAAAAAACAACCCAAACGAAAAAAACCACAGTCTTTTGAGTGTACTGCGGGCTTTTTCGTTTGGGTTCAAAAGCCCAATTACAACTTGATGTTTATCGTTTTCCCATTTAAGGTAATGACTGCGTTGTTGTCGCAAGTACCATCGCCGTAATCCACTTGAATGTCGGTGCCGTTCAACTTCAATACGCCCAGACCTTTGCTTACCCAGTAGCAATTGTTAGCCTTCACGAGGGGCGAATCGATGTTCCAGGTAACTACCTCGCCATTGGGAAACAGTACATTGATGTTTCCAATCACGTCGTACACGTCATCAGTCCAGTCCCACCAGGAGGCATGACCTCTGGTTTGTTTGAAATCATGCACCCCGCTCCAAGTCCAGGATTCATTGTTGGTGTCGGTGATTTTTACCTTATCGGCTTTGATCTGGTAAACACCAGCCGTAAGCGTACTATTGTTGCTGAAACTGAATTTGCCTTCCAGTTTTACCCCATCTTCGCTGTAGTTGTCGTACTGTAGGGTTACGAGTGAGTTGGGTTCCCAGATTTTACCAACGGTCATGGTCACTTTGCCGCTTTTGGTTTTGCCATCCACATCGGTGCACCCTGTACCAAAGTCAACCACTACGGTTTTGGGAAAAGTTTTCAAATCCGCTGGAGTAACGGTAATGGTTCCACAAGTTGTGCGTACATCTGGAGTACCGCTTACCAATCCATCTACCTCGGCGGCGCCACGGGTGGCAATGCCGAAAGAAGTACCAATAAATTGCTGGCTTTTGAGGGTAAGGGTTGCCATTTTAACCGAATCCGCCTCGCTGGCTACAACGGGTTCGTCTTTTTTACAGGCATTGAGCGCCAGAAAAAGCAGGCCGAACAGGCCCAGTGTCGAAAACAATGATTGCTTAACCATCGGAAATTTTTTAAGGTTTTGAAAATCGGTTTTTATTTTTGGGGACATTCCAAAGACGATTTTCGATGGCAATTGTTACTGACTTATAATGCTTTAACGTTTTTTTAGGTTTTTCTTAAGTAAAATTGCATGTGTTTTTTTAGCCCTATTTCTCAAGAATTTGCTTGTCTTGAATCAGGGCTGCGCTCAACTTTGCATAAAGAAGCTGCTGAGGACTCACCTTGTTTTGGATGGCCAGCACCGCCGCTGTTGCTGCCGATTGCCCCAGGATCATAAACACTGGTTCCATGCGCATCGATCCATAAGCGATGTGGGTACTGGACACACAAACCGGCACCAGGAGGTTGTTGCACTCCGCTTCTTGGGGCAAAATAGACCCATAGGCAATCGAATACGGCTTATCGGGGTGTACGCCGATGTCGCCTTCGTTTTGCACGTAGCCTTCCTTGGTCACATAGCGCTGGATGTTGTGCGAATCCAGGGTGTACGAGCCCATTCCTATGGGTTGCGGTACTAGCGATTTGCCCAGGGCATCGGCTTCCAGCATCACATAAGCGCCTTTCATGCGGCGCGCTTCGCGAATGTAGAGTTGGTGGGGCCAGTTGCCATTGTCGGTAAATTCATCTTTGGGCAGGCCCCATTGCTGCATTTTTTCGTGTACGTCCGCGGGCACTCGGGGATCGTTTTGCAAAAAATACATCAAGCCTTTCTGGTACAATTCATGGTCTTTGATGATGGCTTTTCTTCTTTCGTAAGTCGCCTCTGGGTAATCGTAATTTTTGCCAATGTAATCCGTACTGAATGGGCCGTGGTTGTTCGTATCGGTTTTTCGATTGGGAATGGGGTCGAATTTGTCAAATGTCTCGCGCCAGCCGCTGGCAAACACCCGGGCATACAACTCGTACCGAGCAGGATCGTAGCCCTCTGGTTTGGGAAACGGAATGCGGTTGTCGGGGTGATTGCTCAGGCACATGCGAAAGCAGTAAGCCTGAATCTTGTTGTCGGCCTGACCATATTCGCCGGGACCCTCGGCTGATACTTCAGGCAGTAAGCCACTTTTGGGGTCATCGGCAACCTTATACGGACTGATTTTTGATTTAAAATGGTGGCCGTGTTGGAAAACCTCGGTTTGTACCCCGTTCCATTTTTCGCCGTAGGCAGCATTCGCTTCTCTGCCCACCTGATAACTCACCCCCGCAGCAGCCATCAGGTCGCCTTCGTAAGTGGCATCAATGAACATTTTGCCCCGAAAAACCTGGCCATTCAAGGTGCGGAAGGCGGTAATTTTGCCTTCTTTTTTGCTTACGCCTGTTTTCGAACGGTCGAGCCAGGTATTGCGGTAAACCCGCAGTTGGTTTTCTTTGACCAAATCCTCAAAAATTTGTTCGGCAGCGTGTGGTTCAAAAATCCACATGGTGCGGTTGTTGCCGTCAATGGCGGGCGTACCCTGGCCTTTGTTGCCGTAGCTTTCTTTGGCTTGCCATTTCCAGGATTCGGTTTTCTGGTAGTGCTCATAAAGTCGATGGTAAAACTCTCGCGCCAGCCCTCCAATCACTTCCTTGTTTCCGGTATCCGTAAAACCCAGTCCACCGGAAGACAAGCCGCCGAGGTGGATATCCGGAGATACGACAATCACCGATTTGCCCATTTTTTTGACTTGTACTGCCGCCATGATGGCTGCAGAAGTACCACCATAAATGATGACGTCGGCTTTTTGGGCTTGAATGGAACTCAGGTGCAGGCCAGATTGCCACAAGATGAGCGATAGAAGCAGGTATCTCATGCGTTGAGTTTTGAAAAAAATGAACACTATCCAATCGATTTCTCTGGATCAATTTTGAGCCAAAGCAAGGCACTAACCGCCAGGCACCCGGAAATCAGGAACAAGGGCAATTCGAAATTGTGGGTCTGTTTGACGATGATCCCAAAAATAATGGTGATGAAAAAACCGCCCAATTGCCCGGCAAAATTCATGGTTCCGGTCACTGTACCCGAGTTTTGCTTGCCAATGTCGACACAGGTCACAAAAGCTACCGGCAATGCCAGGTCTTTGGACAACACACACAAGGCCAGGAGATACCCGGCCAGTTGATTGTTTGGCGTTAGCCCTGCAAAAAGAAACAGCAAGGCGGAGATGCCCAGCCCCAGGCCTGCCACAATGCGCCGGCCAAAGCGCAGTCCGCGCTTTTTGACCAGCCAATCGCTCAAAAAGCCACCCACCAGGCAGCCAATTGCGCCTAAAAAATAAGACAAGGAGATGAATTTTTTGGTGTCTTCCTCGCTCATGCCGCGGCCTTCCTGAAAGTAGGTAGCCGACCAGTTGGTGAAAAAGTAAGCCGCATAAAAAAACAAGTGACACATCAACATCAAGTACAAAATATTGGGCTCCGCAATGGCTTTTTTCCAATCCACCCAATGCGATTGATTGACCTGTCGCTGGGTCTCAATTTCTTCCACTTCTTGTGGGGTAATGCCCGCAATTTCGGCGGGTTCGTCCCGAAACCAAAGGTACCATACCGTAGCCCAAACGGCGCCAACCACTCCCAATACCACAAATGCCAGACGCCAACCCAGCGAATGCACCAGCGGAATGACCACCAGCGGGGTGAGGGCACCACCAATCCGGGCAGCAGCCCAAATGGCCGCTTGCGCCCTACCACGCTCGTGCGCCGGAAACCAACGCGCTATGGCCACTCCGACATTGGGATAAGCCCCCGCTTCGCCAACGCCAAACAGAAAACGCACCACCAACAAATACACAAAATTGAACGCCAACCCGGTAAGTGCGGTAAAAGCCGACCACCACAAAACGACGCGAGTGAGGATGCGGCGTGGCCCAATACGATCGCCGAGGATTCCTGTTGGCAACTCAAATAAGGCATATGCCAGGGAAAATGCGCCCAGAATGTACCCAAACTGCTGGTTGTCAAGCTCAAGATCAGCTTTTACATATTTGCTCACTACGTTCATGCAAACTCGATCGAGGAAGGTGATGATGGAGAGCAGTACAAGAATAGCAAGTACTTTGTGGCGTATTTTCATTGGCTTGATGGTAGAAAGATGAAGGTAAAAGGAAATTAAACCAGTGCCCGCAATTTTTGCAATCCGGTTTTAGCCACCAGCAATGGATCTTGTTTCCAATAATCCCGATTGAACAATTCAAGTGAGATGACCTTAGAGCCACCCATTTCTTTCAACAAATCCACGACTTTGCCAAGTGGAGCATCGCCATCGCCAGGATAAATGCGGTCTGCATCAGTTTGTTCAGCTACGGGTTTTGAGTTGACAAAATCATTGAAATGGAAAATCTCAACGGCTGATCCCTTCAGCAAACGCAAGCCATCAAAACCCGATCCACCGCGGAACAAGTGGTAAATATCAGGCAGCACGCGTGCATCAGGATCGTTGGCTGCTGCGGCTATGGCCAGTGCTTGACCCAGGTGAAACAAGGTGCCGGAAGCACCCCAAAATTCCAGTTGGGGCATCACCCCGGTTTTTCTACCCAAATCCAGGGCCTGCTTGTAGTGTTCACCTGCCTTGAACAAATCCAGTGGGGGGTCTTTTTTGACCCCTGCTGGTGGTGCAGCAATCCGTCTGCAGCCAAGTTGGGCCAGTAGGTTCATTTCTTCTTCCAACTGCTTGAAACCTGCGGTACGCTGGACGTCGTCTTCCACCATCCAGGGGGCAAAAGCGATGGCATCTTCCACGGTAATTCCCGCATCTTTCACCCTTTGGGCCAGTGCAGTCATGGTACCGCCTTCTTTGAGGTAAGTATTGAGATCGGGCAGCCAAATTTCGATGGCATCGTAGCCTGCGGCGGCAGCAATTTCAATGTACTTGACAATCCCCAGTTTTTGCCCGCTGATGGTACTTGTGTTCAGGCAAAAACGGAACTTGGTTTTTTTCTGAGTGGTCAAAGCCAGCACTTCGGCAGGCAGCATGGTGGCAATTCCCGTTGCGCCAATATTTTTTAGAAGGTCGCGTCTGTTGAGCATGGTGTAGGTGTATTTACACATAAAGCTACACCAGAAATTTTGGAAGATTGCGCTTTCGTGTCATGGATTTCGGATTTTGTACCAATTTATTGTTTTCCAAACCACAAGCCTTATATTTGCCCCCTGCTTCGCTTTTGACAATAAAGCAGCATTAAACCCACTACAACAACATGCCGAATCGTTCGAAAGCGCCCAAGATCAAGACCATCACGGACATCAACATGCCTGAAGTTCAGCAAATACAGCTGGACAATGGCATCCCTGTATATGTAGTGGCCATGGGGACACAAGAGGTACTCAAGGTAGAGGTCATCTTTAAGGGCGGACGTCCTTATGAGCACAAGAAACTGGCATCGCGTGCGACCAGTGCCTTGCTGAAAGAGGGCACCCAAAATTATACCTCTGCCGAGTTGGCCGAAAAACTCGATTATTACGGCAGTAGTTTGGCCGTTCCGTACCATACCGATACCGAGAGTTTGTCTTTGCTTTCCTTGAGCAAGCACTTCAGCAAGGTGTTGCCACTGTTGGCAGAGGTGATCAAGACGCCTCGCTTCCCGGAAGAAGAATTGCAAGCTTTTGTACAGCGCAGCATCCAGCATTTGCAAGTAGACCTGAGCAAAAACGATGTCGTGGCTTACCGTCAGATCACCGAAATGTTTTTTGGCCCTGATCACCCTTATGGCTACAACAGTACACCCGATACCTACAATCTGCTGAAGCAAGAGGATTTGGTTCGGCACCACGAAAGTTTGTTTACCGCCAACAACTGCTTCATCATCATCAGTGGCAAGGTAGACAAGGAGGTGCTGGAACAACTCAACGAACATTTGGGGCATGGCATTCGCTCGGGGGCAATCGTTTCACCTACGCTAATCCTTCAAGAAGCAGCACCTGAACGCCTGCTGATTTCGAAACCCGATAGTTTGCAATCGGCCATCCGCATTGGTTTCAGAACCTTTAATCGCCACCATGCCGATTATTTTGATTTGTCGATCTTGAATCTGGTGTTGGGCGGTTATTTTGGATCTCGCCTGATGACCAATATTCGTGAAGAAAAAGGCTATACTTACAATATTTATTCTACCTTGGATGCAATGCAATTCGACGGTTGTTTTTACATTGGTACCGAGGTAGGCCATGAATTCTTGCCAGACACCCTTACCCAGATTTATCTGGAAATGGATCGATTACGGGACGAATTGGTGGATGAAGATGAATTGGAAATGATGCGCAATTACATCCTGGGCAACTACCTCACGATGATTGATGGGCCCTTCAATGTAGCCGAATTGGTGCGCTTGATGGTCACTGAGAATCTACCCTTTACGGAATTGCGAACCTCTGTTGAACGAACCCTGGCTGTAACCAGAAATTCCATTCAGGAAACGGCGAAAAAGTATTTGCTACCCGAAAAAATGAGCGAAGTAATTGTAGGAAAAGCTTGAGTTTTGGGCTAAGGAAAGAGATTCGGACTAAAAACCAAAAAAAATGGCGATAGGCATGCTCAATTTGCGCAAATGTCACCAATTTTTCTTTCTTTTGCGTGCATGAAGCGCAAGCGGTTAGCACTACAGTTTCAACACAACAATAAAGCTCCCGAGAACGCGTTTAACCTTTTTACAAAAACTCTTAGGTAAGGAAAATTAATGAAGCTGTTCAGTTTTTTTAGACAAGAACTCGCCATTGATCTTGGCACTGCCAATACCCTGATCATGCAAGATGATCAGATCGTTGTGGACGAACCATCGATCGTTGCCATCAATCGCAAAACCAACCAAACCATTGCGGTTGGCCGCCGTGCGATGCAAATGCACGAAAAGACCCACGAAGACATCAAAACGGTTCGACCATTAAAAGATGGAGTGATCGCCGATTTTCAAGCGGCTGAAAATATGATTGAGGGTTTCATCAACATGATTGATGGCCGTCGTCGCTTTTTTTCCCACATGAAAATGGTGATTTGTATTCCTTCTGGGATAACCGAAGTAGAGAAACGTGCGGTATTTGACTCTGCTGATCACGTAGATTCCAAAGAAACCTACTTGATTCATGAGCCTATGGCGGCTGCGCTGGGGATTGGCCTCGATGTAGAAGAGCCTGAGGGAAACATGATCATCGACATTGGTGGTGGTACGACGGAAATTGCAGTAATTGCCCTTTCAGGCATCGTCTGCGATCAATCCATTCGCATCGCTGGCGATGAATTCACCAACGATATCGTGAGCTACATGAAGCGCCAACACAATATCCTGATTGGTGAGCGCACTGCCGAGCAAATCAAAATCCACGTGGGTTCTGCTTTGCATGAGCTAGAAGAAGATGCCCCAGAGGATTATGCCGTGAATGGCCGTGACCTGATGACAGGTATCCCCAAGCAAATCAAAGTTGGCTACCGCGAAATTGCCCATGCCTTGGATAAGTCTATCTCCAAAATTGAAGATGCCATCCTGAAAGCATTGGAATCTACGCCACCAGAATTGGCTGCCGATATCTTTAGAAGAGGCTTGTACCTAACCGGAGGTGGCGCACTGCTGCGCGGTTTGGACAAACGCATTTCCTTAAAAACCAAGCTCCCTGTACAAGTTGCCAACGATCCGCTGCGTGCAGTGGTGCGGGGTACAGGCATTGCGCTTAAAAATACCGATCGCTTTTCGTTTTTGATCGATCGCAAAAGTGTGTAATTCCAAAAGTGAAACCGCATTATGCTAGTATTGCCTAATGCGGTTTCATCTACCACCTTTCCACTTCCAACCACCGCATGAATACGCTCTTGCAATTACTTTACCGCGTCAATCACCGGGCTTTGTTTTTGCTTCTGATGTTGATGTCGATCTTCATGATCGTTCGAAACAATGAAGCACAAGGCAAGATTTTCTGGAATTCGACAGGTATGGTATTTGGCTTATTCAGTAGCGGTGCCAACTCTGTCTGGAGCTACTTCAACCTGAGTAGAGAAAACGAAAAATTACAGCGCGAAATCAGCGTACTGCGCGGGCAGTTGGCCCAAGACCAATACAACAATGAATTGGTTCGGGATACCCTGCAAAAAGTAGATTCCAATCGCATTCAGATCTACGAATACATCGAAGCCAAAGTCATCAACAACTCAGTAGATAAACCCAAGAATTACCTTACCCTCAATCGGGGCAGTCGCCATGGGGTCAAAGAAAACATGGGGGTGATTACGGCAGATGGGATTCTGGGTGTAGTGCGGTATGTATCTCCAAATTATTGTCAGGTGATGTCCATTCTCCATACCGATACCCGCGTGAGTGCCCAGGTCAAAGGAAAAGACGTGGTGAAGGGATTTTATGGTTCCTTGGTCTGGAATGGGTCAGACCCGAGTATGATGTACCTGATGGACATTCCCAAGCACAACAAGATCAGCAGCAAAGATGACATTGTAGAAACCACTGGTTTTTCTACTTATTATCCTCCTGGTGTTTCCATTGGGAAGGTTTTTTACCACGAAATACCGCCTGGTTCCAGCAACCACCTGATCAAAGTCAAATTGAATGTCAACATGTCCAATGTCCGATATGCACTGATTGTGGTAAACAAGCATGCAGATGAAATCAAACAACTAGAAGCCCGCGTCAAGGATGAACAATAACTCTTTACTGCGCATAGTGTTCAAGTTCATCATCATTTGGTTGCTCCAAATCGTGGTGTTGAAACAAATTCAATTCTGGATTGGCCCCTATCATTATGAAGTTTTTGTGTATCCATTGTTTATTCTATTGCTGCCAGCTGGCATGCAAATCAATCTGTTGTTGATTGTGGCATTTGCAACTGGACTAATCATGGACGGCACATACAATTCTCTGGGGGTTCATGCTTCAAGTTCACTGTTGCTGGCTTTTAGTCGGAGTAGGATTTTAAACTGGGTAATTCCGCGAGGCATGGATGAGAGTGCGGCTCCTTCCTTGAAACGGCTCAAGCTTTTGCCGTTCTTACGGTATGTTGCGGTTGCGCTATTGTTGTACCTGGTATTTTATTACTCCATGGTATTTTTTGCACCCGCTTTTTTTGTGGACATCATCGTTAAAAGCCTGTTAAGTTTTGTGGTTTCCATGATTTTTATACTAATTTTATCAGGTATTTTAAACGGATTAGATTAATTCAAATTCTTTCGAATCTTCGCTATGGACAGTGGCAGCAATCGTCAACAAGTTATTCAGTTTGTATTCATTGTGGCTGCAATCCTGCTCCTGGGACGAGCATTCTATCTACAAGTCATTACTGGCGAATTCAACAACAAGAACAAAGCTACTGGTGCAGTTGCGCGCTTTCCCATTTATCCGGCCCGAGGCTTGATTTATGACCGCAAAGGAAAACTCATGGTAGTCAACAACCCCATGTATGACCTGATGGTAACGGTAGATGCCCTCAAAGACAGCATGGACGTAGATCGTTTCTGTTCCTTGGTTGGCATGACCAAAGAAGAATACACTGAAGCCTTAAATAAAGATTTTCGCAGCGGACGCTATTCCCGATCCGTACCCTTTGTGTTCAAAAGTAAAATTTCAGCAGAGGCTTTCGCCCGTTTTCAGGAAGCATTGCCTGAGTTTCCTGGTTTTGAAGTCGTGTTGCGCAACGCTCGGGAATACCCGGCGCCTGTTGCCGCTCACCTTTTGGGCTACATTCGGGAGGTGAACAAAAATGAAGTAGATACCCAAGCAGACATCTATGCTCCTGGTGACTACATTGGCGCAAGTGGATTGGAAAGAACCTATGAAAATGAGCTAAGAGGGAAAAAAGGCATCGCATATGTGTTGTGGGACAAGCTAGGTCGCTACGCAGGCTCTTACCGCGATGGCAAAGACGATATTCCGGTTACTCCAGGACAAGATCTAAAAACAACGGTTGACATTGAGCTGCAACAATACGCAGAATACCTGTTGAGCAATAAACGCGCTGGGTTGGTGGCCATAGAGCCGAGCACAGGCGAGATTCTGGCCATGGTGACTACCCCCAATTACGACCCCAACCAGCTCACCATCACCAACAACGCCAGAGGGGATGTATACGCAGCATTGGCCAAAAACCCCAACAATCCTTTGTTCAATCGGGCGGTAATGGCCCAATACCCTCCGGGGTCGATCCACAAAACGATTTTGTCGTTGATCGGGCAGCAGATTGGGGTATGGGATGAAAACCGAGGTGTACCCTGTGGTGGTGCATTTGTAGCACCAGGGGTGCGTTTGGGCTGCCACCGTCATGCTTATTGTAGTGATCTGCGTACGGGCATTCAGCATTCTTGCAATGCCTATTTTGTAACGCTCTTTCGCACCATCGTAGACCGGTATGGGTACAAACATCCCAATCGCGGACTGGATACCCTCAATTATTATTTGGATAAATTTGGATATGGCCGCAAGCTCGGTATAGATTATCCGGGAGAGCAGGCCGGGGGCTATCCAACTACTGCGTTTTTTGATCGCTGGTATGCCCGCGATGGACAATGGAAATCGATCTGGATTCGCTCCTTAGGCATCGGACAAGGGGAGATGCTATGTACCAATATACAACTGGCCAATTTGGCGGCAATCATTGCCAATCATGGCCATTTTTATACCCCTCACTTCATCAAAGCGTTTGGCGATTCTACTACCACGACCCGCTCAGCGTATCACATCAAGCATGAGGTAGGCATCGATAAAAAATACTTCCCTCCTGTTGTAGATGGCATGGAGCGGGTGACCATTGCCGGTACAGCAAGACGGGCTTTTATCCCTGACATTCCCATTTGTGGAAAAACCGGAACCGCTGAAAACAGCTCCGGTGAAGACCACTCGATCTTTTTCTGTTTTGCCCCCAAAGACAACCCCAAAATTGCCATTGCAGTATATGCTGAGAACGCAGGTTTTGGAGGACAGGTGGCTGCCCCGGTGGCCAGTCTAATGATTGAAAAATACCTCAAAGGCGAAATTCGCAGCCCGGCACGCAAAGAGATGGAAAAAATGGTCTTGAAAAAAGACTACATCATTCGGGAAGTGGTGATGACCAAAAGCAAAGCGCGCCGACCATAATTAAACTTACCATGAAAAAAATAATGCTGTTTTGGGTCTTGGCCATTTGCTCGACAGGCAGCCTGGTTGCACAGGATAAACTCAAAATGATTTTTGTAGGTGACATCATGGGGCATGGCCCTCAGATTGAATCGGCGGCCATCGAAGCGAATAAGTTGTATGATTATTCTCCCTGCTTCAAGTTCATTGCGCCCTTGTTGGCCCAATCAGACCTGGCAATTGGCAATTTAGAACTGACCTTGCCTGGCAAACCACCTTACACGGGGTATCCTACCTTCAAAAGCCCGGGTGAATTGCCACTGGCCCTTCGGGCGGCAGGGTTTGATCTGTTGGTTACCGCCAACAACCACTCCAATGATGGCGGATTGTTGGGTGTACAAAATACCATCAAAACCCTCGAGAAAAACGGGTTTTATCAAACCGGAACCTTCATCGATTCATCTTACCGCGCCGCACTTTACCCCTTGATCGTATACAAGGGCAGTTTCAAACTGGCTTTTCTGAATTATACCTACGGCACCAACGGGATACCCACCCCAAAACCAGCAGTAGTAAACCTCATTGATGAAAAAGCCATCAAGGCAGATATCGAAGCGGCCAAAGCACACCAACCCGATGCCATCATTACCTTTGTACATTGGGGTGATGAGTACCAACTGACCGAAAATGACCGCCAACGTAGCCTGGCCAAAAAAATGCTGGAATGGGGTTCAACAATGGTTATTGGGTCACATCCACACGTAGTACAACCGATCAAAACTTATCCATTGCCACAAGCCGACAGCACCATGCGCAATGGCCTGGTGGTGTACTCGATGGGCAATTTTATTTCTGCCCAGACCAAAATCTATACAGACATTGGCCTGATGGTAGAGGTTGAGTTGGAAAAAAACGCCAGCACCCAAAAAACAGCCATCAGCAAAACCGAATATATCCCCGTGTACCGCTACGTTTACCGGGCGCCAGGTGCAGCCAAATCTACCTACATGACGTTGCCAGTTGCGGCCTTTGAAAATGGCCAAATGGCGACCCAGCAGCCCATGTCGGAAGCGATCCGGGCAGCCATGAAGCAAAGCGCCGATGTCATTCGTAAAAATCTGACCCAATTCGGTGCAATTGAACGCAAAGTGAGTGCCAAGGAAATTTTGCAAAGCACTGAAAAATAATACCCAAGTGATTGTATCAACCATTGTAGCTGCTGCCAAAAACCGAGTCATCGGAATGCACAATCAAATTCCCTGGTACTTGCCTGCGGACTTGAAATACTTCAAAAAAACCACCCTGAACCACCATGTGATCATGGGGCGCAATACCTTTGAGTCGATCGGCAGGCCACTCCCCAATCGAACGAACATCATCATTACCCGAGATATTTTCTTTGTATCCAACGATTGTCTCATCGCCCATTCTGTCAATGAGGCACTGGAATTGGCTTACGACAACGGCGAGACGGAAGCTTTCATCATCGGCGGGGGACAGATTTATACGCAAAGTCAGCAGTATTGGGACAAAATTTACCTGACCGAGGTGAATCTAGAACCCGAAGGAGAAGTGTTTTTCCCTGAAATCGACTTGAAAAAATGGAAGCTGCGCTTCAAAGAGCCGCATCTTGCCGACGAGAAAAACGAAATGGACTACATTTTCAAAGTGTACGAACGGATTGAAGTCCCCAAAGAAATTGAAGAGGAGGAATAAAAGAATTAAAGTTTTTTTTTGCTTTAGAAAAAATAAGTTTTAAATTTGCACAGACAACGTACCCCGTTGTGCTTTTTTACCCTTGTCAACATTGATTCTCAGGTTCCTAACCCGTTAAATCCTGAGATCGTGACTGAAGATTTTCTCCACTACGCCTGGCGTTACCAACATTTTCAAGCTACACAACTGCAAACCACCCAAGGACAATCTCTTGCGGTACTGAGTGTGGGCGAACTCAATCGAAATGCTGGGCCTGATTTTCTCAATGCCCGTTTGCACATTGAAGACACTCTTTGGGCTGGCAACGTCGAAATCCACCTTAAATCCTCCGATTGGCTGCTGCACCACCACCAGCAAGACCCAGCCTACAACAACGTGGTGCTCCATGTGGTACTCGACGAAGATGTGCCCATTCAGCACACGAATGGAGAGCGCTTGCCTTGTCTGGAATTGCGCCGCTTGCTCGATCCCGATTTGTGCAAAGCGTACTACCAAATGCTCAACAACGCACTCTGGATTCCTTGTCAAAACCATTGGCACCAGGTCAAAGAACTGACCAAAAAGCTTTGGCTGGAACGCCTGATGGTAGAGCGCCTGGAGACAAAATCTGCATTGATCAAGCGCTTGTTGACCCAAACCCAGGGCGATTGGGAGGAAGTATGCTACCAACTCCTGCTGCGCAATTTTGGCCTCACTGTGAATATGGATCCATGTGAGCAGGTTGCCCGCAGTTTGCCGCTCAAGCTGCTGTCACGCCACCGCGACAATTTGATACAACTTGAGGCTTTGCTTTTTGGGCAGGCAGGGTTACTTGAAACTGAATTTGCCGATGCTTATCCGCAGCAATTGCAGCAGGAGTACCGTTTTCAGCGCCAAAAGTATGGACTAGAGCCTTTGCCTCCCGGAACCTGGAAGTTTTTGCGCATGCGCCCTGCCAATTTCCCCACCATGCGCCTGGCACAATTTGCAGTGTTGCTGTATCAGGGCAGCAATCTGTTCAGCAAGATTTTGGCTGCCCGCGACCTGGAGGAGTTGACGCACTTGTTTGCAGTCACCTTGCATGGCTATTGGTCAGAGCATTACACGTTTGATAAACCTTCGCCCCGCAAGCTCAAACACTTGGGGAGCAGTTTTATCGAATTGCTGGTGCTCAATGCCTGTATTCCTTTGATTTTTTACCATGGCCTGTACACGCAAAGCCCCCGCTTCTGTGATCAGGCCTTGCGGCTCATGCAAGAACTGCCTCCGGAAGCAAACCACATCATGGATGGATGGAAAAAACTAGGTTTGGAGCCAGAAGATGCCAGCCAGACCCAGGCGCTGCTGCACCTGAAACGGGAATATTGCGATAAACGGAAGTGCCTGCATTGCGCTGTTGGGAATGCTATTTTGAAATAATACCCCCCATTCAATCAAGAGATGCGAACAATACAATTTTCACCTTTTGTACCCACTAATGTAAGCGGGCAAAACTACGTCCTTGCTCTGCACCTCATCCTGTTGTGGAGCTCCAATGTTGAGTGTTAAGGGCAAGAGTCCAGCCCAGACATTGGCTTCCATGTCTTCGGGGTCATCGCCTACACCGTGGTCGCGAACCTTGGCGGAAGCTTCCTCGATTTCAACGGCGATAAACATGGTTTTGCGCAGTTCGCTAGGGGAGGGTTGGCGCGCATCGGCCCAACGGCCAGGGATGACGTGTTCGGTGAATGTTTCGGCGGCTGTCCAGATTTCTTGGGAATCTTCAACCAGACGGGTAGTGCCAAAGATTACTGCGGAGCGGTAATTGAGGGAATGATTGAAAACCGAACGCGCCAGCACCAATGCATCCAGCAGCGTCACGGCTATACAAACGGGGATGCCTTTGGCCATCTGCATAAAAAAATGACTCCCAACTGAGCCATGCAGGTAAATGGTGTTGTCGATTCGGCAATAGGCAGTAGGCAGGATGAAGGGTTGGCCTTCCAGATTGTAGGAAACATGGCATACGAGTGCCTCATCGAGGATGGAATATAGGGTTTCATCATCGTTGCGCATCCGCTTGGCGTAGCGGCTAGGTTGGGTACGAGACGTTTTTGGCTTCATAATGAAGGGTGTATTTGGGTTAAAACTAAAAGAATGGGATGATAAAGTAGAAATAAATCAGTCGATTTGGCTTTTTCAACAATAGTAAAAAGAACTTTAGTTCCACGAAAAACAAATGAGATATGTGGTTGAGCGAAAAACCTTGCCCGTTAGTCGATACTAAACCTTTGATGTGAACAAAGTCATCTACTTTTGTCGAAAAGCAAGCGGAGAAGACTATGCAGTATTGGCTATATATCCCTACATTCCTTCAACTCAACTGGGCAGAGCAATTGCTTTGGGTAGCTGCGGTAGTATTTACGATCTTGCTGAGCATTTTTTTGATCCTGCAATTTTTGATCAGAGATCAGGAGCAGGGATGGCAAGCCCCTAAAATTATCGATGCCCGGGTTATTCTCACTTTCTTTGCTTTTTGGGCCTGGACGAGCCTGCTTGCCCACGTGTGGGAACCTGGATTGCTCATCTCCCTGATCGATGGCTTGCCGTTTGGTATCATTGCAGCAATGTTTCCTTTCCTGATTTTGCGCTTGCGCAAACCCGTCAAAAAAATTGTACCCTCCAAGCAGAAACAGGATTTCAACTACCAAGAGGCATTGTCCAGTACGGGCGAGGTTTTGCAGTACATTCCGCCCCACCAGGAAGGTCTGGGGCGTGTACACATAAACTTGCGTAAGGCTCCTTATGCATTGGATGCCATTTCCATCGGTGCCGAAATCAAACCGGGGGATTCCGTTCGGGTAGTGGACATCATAAACGACCACATTCTGGTGGTAGAGCCGCTGCAAAATATTGGCCCTCAAGCACCATTTTAATAATTCCACTGACTTCTTTATATTGGGCATTATTCCAGATCAAAACCGTTCAATCATGACTTTGAATGACCTACTTGTGTATGTCGGCAATCACCCCGAGGCCGTTGTTTTGTATTTTGCCATTCTACCCATTGCGGCATTGCTTTTGGCTTGGATAGCAGGAGCAGAAGGGCGCAATTCTCCCTGGAACCTGATCTATTCTTCCATTATTTACCTTAGTGCAGTACCCGGCATTTTTGCACTTTCCTTGAGTGTGTACCTCTTTTTGTTTGAACGGAGAAGCATTATGAATACCGACATTTACACCCAGGTTTTGCCCATTTTGTCGATGATCCTGACCTTGAACATTGTGCGCCGCAATGTAGATTTGAATTACATTCCTGGATTTGAAAAATTATCCGGTTTGTTGATGCTCATTGCCGGAACGATTGGCTTGATGTGGTTGGTAGACCGCACGCGGATTTTTGCAATCATCAGTATGCCTTTTTCCGCAGTTATCCTGATTTTTGTTGCATTGATGCTGATCCTGCGGTTTGGGTACCGTCAGGCATTTGGAAGGAAAGCCTAAGAAAAATGGGTAGTGCTAGTTGAAGTTGTAATCATCGTCATCGCCACCATCCTGTTCTTTGCGGAGGCGTTCGGGACTTACCCGGAAAGTGTACTCCCGGTCTACGGTATATCCAAAAGTGGCATGAGGCAGCAAACGCATCAGGAATTTGCTAACCAGTTTTAATTTACTAGCTTGCATGCCAACGGTGAAGTCACTTCCATCTGCCAATTTGAAATGCAGGGTGCCTTTGCGGAAAAGTTGAATGCCAAAGCTTGTCCGCTCGGTTAGCACAGAATAAACCCACACAATATGCTGGGGCTGATACCGCAGGTAATTGAGCAGCAAATGGTTGTCGATGCGTAAATTAGCGGTGGTATCCACTACCAATTTGCCGCCAACCATGCTGAGACCCAAACCAATGATGGAGAAAACGATATTCATCTTAAACGTCAGTACACAAAGACCTGAGCCAAAAGCAAGCAATACGAGGCTCATGGCAAACTGCATGCGCAGTTCACGTAAAATGGCGTTGCGCAAATTGCGCATTGCAGGGTGACGGTAAAGTGTTTCTCTGTTCAAAATAGTTAAATTGAAAAAATAAACAACAAAATGTTGTTTGACAAAATAAATTTGCCGTATATTTAACGCAAAAATACCACTCTTTTCGTTCTTTTGAACTGATTTGCAGTAGTTTTTAATATTTTTTTAACATTGGAGCACATGGCAGAACAGCAAGTGAGTTACAACGAGGACAATATCCGCTCGTTGGATTGGAAAGAGCACATTCGCCTACGTCCAGGGATGTACATCGGCAAGCTAGGTGATGGCGCTTCATCCGATGATGGCATCTATATTTTGATCAAGGAAGTGATAGACAACTGCATTGACGAATTCGTCATGGGGCATGGCAAGGAGATTCAATTGAAAATTGAAGACAACACTGCCGAAATCCGCGACTATGGCCGAGGAATTCCCTTGGGCAAAGTGATCGACTGCGTTTCGAAAATCAATACTGGTGGGAAATACGACTCCAAGGCATTCAAAAAGTCGGTGGGGTTGAATGGCGTAGGTACCAAAGCGGTCAACGCACTTTCGGATTATTTTATGGTCAAAGCAATCCGGGATGGCCAAATGAAGGTGGCAGAGTTTGAAAAAGGCGAATTGCTGAAGGATCACCCCATCAAAAAATCGGATGAACCCAATGGCACGCTGGTAACATTTCGCCCCGACAACGTCATTTTTAAAAATTACCGTTTTCAAAAAGACCACCTGGAAAACCAGCTCTGGAACTATGCCTACCTCAATTCTGGCTTAAAGCTCAACTACAACGGCTCCATCATTTCGTCTAAAAATGGTTTGTTGGATTTGCTGGAGCGCAAAAGCAAAAATGAAGATTTGCGCTACCAGATCATCCACCTGAAAGCCGATGACCTGGAAGTGGCCATGAGCCATGGCAACCATTACGGAGAGCAGTATTATTCTTTTGTGAATGGCCAAAACACCACCCAGGGCGGTTCTCACCTCAGTGCGTTTAAAGAAGCCGTGGTGGAAACGGTCAAGAAATTTTACAATGCCAATTATGACCGTACCGATATCCTGGGATCAATTGTAGCGGCAGTGAGCATTCGGGTAGAAGAACCCGTGTTTGAGTCGCAAACCAAAACCAAACTGGGCTCGGTCAACATTGCACCCGAAGGACAAACCATTCGCACTTTTGTTGGCAACGTCATCAAGGAGCACCTGGACAACCACTTGCGCAAACACCCCGAAATTGCCGATGCCCTCAAGAAGCGCATCCTGCAATCGGAACGGGAACGCAAGGAAATAGCCGACATCAAAAAACTGGCCAACCAACGCGCCAAAAAAGCCAACCTGCACAACAAAAAACTGCGCGATTGCCGCCTGCATTTCAATGATTCGACCAAGAAAGTAGCAGAAGACATGCGCCGCGCCACCACCCTTTTCATCACGGAAGGGGATTCGGCAAGTGGATCCATCACCAAGGCTCGGGATGTACAGACCCAGGCAGTGTTTAGTTTGCGGGGTAAACCGTTGAACTGTTACGGCCTGACCAAAAAGACCGTTTACGAAAACGAAGAATTCAACCTCCTGCAACACGCCCTCAACATCGAAGATGGCATGGACGACCTGCGTTACAACCGGGTGGTCATCGCTACGGATGCCGACGTGGATGGAATGCACATCCGCTTGTTGATGCTGACGTTCTTTTTGCAGTTCTTTCCGGAATTGGTGCGGGGCAATCACTTGTACATTCTGGACACTCCACTGTTTCGCGTACGCGATAAGCAGCAGCGCTTTTATTGCTACTCTGAAACGGAGAAAAGAGCCGCCATCAAAAAATTGCGCGGCAAACCAGAGATCACTCGATTCAAAGGCTTGGGTGAAATTTCCCCCGACGAGTTTTCGGCCTTTATTGGCCCAGATATTCGCTTGGAGCCAGTGATCATCAACGACAATACCGATATCGACGATGTGCTGTCATACTACATGGGTAAAAACACGCCAGATCGCCAGGATTTTATCATTGGCAATTTGCGCGTAGAGCTAAACGATGTGGAGACCGAAGTAGAAGACCTCTCTGAGCTGGAAGAGGCGGAAATAGAGGCTGTATAACCAAAATATGATCAGACTCTGGAATTACTTGCCGGAATTGTCCTTGTTGATCACAGGATGGTTGCTGTTGGATTTATTCGGCAGTGGATTGTTTCGCCTGCTGGTGCGACCTCGCGCCAAGCGCTATTGGACTGCCGCAACGGATGGTTTGCAAAATCAACCATTGCGGCAAAACCCATTTCCCCAAAACTGGCTCGATTACCTCACACAAAGTGGCCCAATCATGGATGAGCCTTCCGGTAGGGTTCGATTGCGTATGAAAGGGGTAGTCAAAGCCCGGCAGCAGGGCAAATGGCACCCTGCCGAATGCAAAGCTTTTTTTACACTTGCTCCACTAACGCTGGTTTGGTACGCCGATATCACCCGCTCTTTTCTGATCTCGATCAAGGCCACAGAGCAGTTTGCTGCGGGACAAGGATTGAGTACCCGTTGGTTTTTGTCCACCTTTCCATATCGCTGGAAACAGCCAGTATTGCCCTGCCCTATTGCCCAACGCAATGCATTTTTTGGTCTTGCTGGAGCAGCTTGGCAGCCCCATTGGTGGCATTATTGTACAATGGAATGGAGTGAGGAGGAAGCCGATGCTGACGCATTCCGGTGTAGCATTGAGCAGCAAGTCTTTTTTTTGAAAGCAAAATTTTCCGACACCAATGCGCTCGCTGAATTAAGCCTTTGGAACGACAATTGGCAACAAGTTCAGGCTGCCCTGGTTTTTAGCGACTATCAGCCTGTATCCGATCAATCCCTGCCCTTGAATGTACAAGTTTTGGAAAAAAATGCCCAAGGGCAACTGTTTGTGCGGGCAGATTTGCAAGTGACGGATGTGGTGCAGAAGGGAGCTTATGCGTGGTGGTAGTTGTTTTTGGTGCAGGTCTGTTATTCGATCTTCAAAATCAGGCAAGACAGCAACGCCAAGCTCATTTGCCCCAAGACACTAATCCAGTTTAATTTTCGTTTTTAGTTCTCGATATGCGCTACTACCACCACTTCCTTTTAGGGTTTTCACTACTGCTACTGGCAAATTTTGCCTACGGCCAAAACTATACTACCCGCACCACGCTGAACCCTAAATTGCAAAAGCAATTTGAAAAAGTGCGCGTCCACGTAGATGCCAAGGCATTTGCAGAGGCCAAGACCGGATTGAATAAAATTTTGCAAGAAGACCCCAATTTTATTGATGGCATCATCCTGCTGGCCAATCTCCATTACGACGAGCAAGACTACCTGCAAGCCATAAAATCCTACCAAACTGCGCTGCAATTGGGCCCAGAGTACCAACCACGCTTGTATTACCAATTGGCGCTCGCTCAAATGCGCGCTGATGATTTTGCCGGGGCAATTCCTACCTGGGATCAATTTTTGCAACGCGAAAAAAAGAATACCGATGTCATCCGTCGCGCACAACGCAACCGCGCCGATGCTGTTTTTGCGGCAGAAGCCATCAAAAAGCCATTGCCTTTTCAACCCGAAAAACTTCCAGCGGGCATCAACAATCCTGATCAGGCCGAGTTTTTGCCTTCGGTGAGTGCCGATGGGCAAACCATGGTCTTTAGTCGTTTGGTGCAAGGGCAGGAAGATTTTTTTGTGAGTACCAAAAAAGACGGCATTTGGCAAACCGCAACGCCATTGGTTGCCCTCAATACCTCCTTTAATGAAGCAGGACACTGCCTTTCCGCCGATGGCAAAACCTTGTACTTTACGGGCTGCAACCTCGCCAAAAGCCTGGGTGGGTGTGACATTTACGTGTCTTATTTTCAGGACAGCACCTGGACGCAGCCCCTCAATTTGGGTGCGCCGATCAATTCAGGTGCCTGGGAGTCTTTGCCTTCGATTTCGGCGAGCGGTCGGGTGATGATTTTTGCTTCAGATCGCCCGGGAGGCCAAGGTGGTCGCGATCTTTGGCTAAGTCGACTTTTGCCCGATGGAAAATGGGCAGTCCCACGCAACTTAGGGCCAAGGGTCAACTCTGCTGGCGACGAACAAGCTCCTTTTTTACACCCGGATGGAACGACTTTGTACTTCATGTCCAATGGCCATCCTGGCATGGGCGGATTCGATTTGTACCTCAGTCGCCTCGATAGTACAGGCAATTGGGGCACGCCCCAAAATTTGGGTTACCCCATCAACACCCGTGCCAATGAAGGTGCGCTAGCCGTCAGTTTGGATGGCAGTCTGGCCTGGTTTTCAACCGATGTAGAAGATACCCGCAACGTCGAAGGCATCAAATTGGGGCTATCGGACATTTACCAGTTTGCGCTACCCGAAATAGACCGCCCCAAAACCGTGACCTTCACCCGCGGCAAGGTTTTTGACCTGAATACCAAAGCACCTTTGGCCGCAGAGGTAGAGGTGATCGAATTGGCTTCCAAAAAAGCATTCTACAAAGCCAAAGTTGCCGATGATGGCACTTTTTTGGTGTGTTTGCCACTCGGGCAAAACTACGCGCTCAATGCCTCTTACCCAGGTTATACCTTTTATTCCGCTAATTTTGCGCTAGCCGAAGTGCGCAATGCCGATCAGGCCCATGAGCTCAGTGCAGGACTACAAGCTTTGCCCCAATCGGATTCCCCCCTTGTAGCATCAGACAAAACTCCAGTGGTACTGCGCAACGTGTTTTTTGAAACAGCTTCCGCCACCTTGCGCTCCGAATCAGGGCCTGAACTGGATCGCCTGGCCGATTTGTTGCAACAAAACCCTGTCTTGCGCATCCAAATCAATGGCCATACCGATAATGTAGGTACAGATGCCGATAACCTGAAGCTTTCCGAACAACGCGCCAAGGCCGTGTATACGTACCTCCTCTCCAAAGGAATTGCTGCCCAGCGATTGACGTACAAAGGTTTTGGGGAAAGCCAGCCAATTGCAGACAATGCAACCGAAGCAGGCCGAAAAGAAAACCGCCGGACTGAGTTTGTCGTACTGTAAAACAGGACTTTTTTTGTCCCAATCATTCATCCTGCTTTTTTTAACGCCGTCTTCAAAATATCCACTCCTAAAACGCAGTTCTCTTTAATAACCAACCTATTCTCTATGAGTACCATTGTTAACTGTGCAGTGGGAACACTGGCTGTATACACACCCACCAGCGCCAAACCCTGGGATCGTCGCCGGGTACAACACCTTTACCACCGCATGGGTTTTGGCGCCAAACCCGCCGAAATTGACGCTGCCATGAAGCGCAAGCCGAGCGAATTGGTGGATGCCCTGATCAGCGAAGCCCTCAATCTACCCTTACCTCCACCACCCGTGTGGGCCAACCAAGGGTACAAAGACTACAAAAATTTCAATCAGGAAATTATCCCTCAGTACATCGAATGGACAACCCGCTGGTTGCGCGACATGTACACCAATGGTTTTCGTGAAAAACTGGCGCTGTTTTGGCACAACCACTTTGTCACCCGTTCAGAAACTTACATTTGCCCTGCTTATTTGTATGCCTACCACAAGATTTTGCAGCAATTTTGCCTGGGTGATTTCAAAGCATTTGTAAAAGCCACCGGTACCACTCCGGCCATGTTGATTTACCTCAACGGGGTTCAAAACAACCGCTTTTCACCCAACGAAAATTATGCGCGTGAGCTTTACGAACTTTTTACGCTGGGGCGTGACAATGGCTATACCCAACAAGACATCGTGGAGAGCGCCCGTGCACTGACGGGTTGGAATGGTTTCACGGAAATCTGCGCTCCGATTGGATTCAATGCTACTTTTTTTGATACAGGCACCAAAACCATTTTTGGCAAAACTGGAGCCTTTAATTACGATACGCTGCACGATTTGCTGTTTCAGGAGCGTGCCGAGCAAATTTCTACGTTCATTTGCCGCAAAATTTACCGACATTTTGTGCATCCTGAAGCGGACGAAACCATAGTACAAGGCTTGGCAAAAACCTTTCGCGAAAATAAATTCCAGTTGGCTCCGGTGTTCCGACAACTTTTCAAGAGTGAGCACTTTTTTGACGAAGAAGTCATTGGTACCATCATCAAGAGTCCGATAGAGCTGATGGTTGGGTTTTTCCGCCAAGGCGGGTTTGCTTTTGAGAAACAGGACACCACTTTGGGAGTATTGTACATTGGAGGAGAGTTGGGGCAGGAGTTGTTCCAACCTGTAGATGTGGCTGGTTGGCCTGGCAATCGCAGTTGGCTCACCAGTTCGTCCCTGACCGGGCGTTGGGCGGCGCTCGATCTTGGTTTGTACGGCCTGTATAGTACCGAACCTGAATCTTACCGCGCTTTTGCCAAAGCGCTGAGTCCCAAGCACGACGATCCAGTTCTGACCGCCAAGGCCATTGTCGATTTTTGGTTGCCCAAGGGCTTGCTGCGGGAGGCAGATTACGCGCAAGCTGTGAAGACCTTCAAGTGGGAAGTACCTGAAAATTATTACGCCAATGGTTCCTGGAACCTGGAATGGGAATACGTGCCTGCGCAGGTTGCGTTGCTTTTTCAGCACATTGCTCGATTGCCGGAATTTCAATTGAACTAACCAAGCTCAACAAAAGAAAACATGTCCAATCAAAAACAAGGCACTTCGCTGCAAGACCCGCAAGCGCATGCCCTTTCGCATGAAGCATGGAACCGCAGAACCTTTCTGCGCATGTTGGGGTTGAGCGGCGCAGGATCCATCTTACTGGGGGGTACGCCCGTAACCGCTTTGGCCAGTTCGCAATTGGCTGCATTGCTCAATGCCATGGAAGGCGATCGCATTTTGGTACTCATACGCCTCAAGGGGGGCAACGACGGGGTGAACACCATCATCCCGGTTTTTGATTACAGTACTTACAAGAACCTGCGCCCTGGAATTGCCATCCCCACCAATCAAATCATCAACCTCAATGCTTCTTTTGGCATCCAAAATCGCATGGGCGCACTGGAGAAAATGTGGAAAGATGGCGACATGAAGGTAGTCCACAGCGTGGGCTATCCCGAGCAAAACCTTTCGCATTTCCGCTCTTCAGATATCTGGGCAACGGCCAGTGATTCTAACGTGCTCAATACCAGCGGCTGGCTGGGGCGCTGGTTGGAAAACCTCAATCCCGATTACCTGACCAAGCCACCCAAAATGCCGCCAGCCATTCAGATTGGTGGAGCTGGAAACCTCGCCTTTACCAATACCCAAAGCGACAACATGGCGGTAGTGGTAAACGATCCAGAAGAACTGGCCAAAATTGCGCAGAGTGGGCGTTTGTACGATCCTACAGATGTGCCAGATTGTTACTACGGCGAGCAATTGGCTTACCTGCGTACCCTTACCAATACAACCTTTACTTATGCCCGGGGCATCGAGGTGGCGTATAAAGCAGGCAAAAACACGGTGGAATACCCTGCCAACCTGGGCGCTCAACTGGCGCTGGTGGCTCGTTTGATCAAAGGTGGCCTGGGTACGCGCCTGTATATGGTAACTTTGGATGGCTTTGACAATCATGCCGATCAAAACCGCAATCACCCCGCCTTGCTCGAAAATATAGCGCAGTCGGTGAGTCTTTTTTATCAAGACTTACAAGCCGGAGGCTGGGCTGATCGGGTTTTGGCCATGACCATTTCCGAGTTTGGCCGCAGGCCTGAGCAAAACGCATCTCAAGGTACGGATCACGGGGCTGCAGCACCTTTGATGCTTTTTGGCCCTGGGCTCAATGGCAATGGTTTTGTGGGACAGAATCCGAATCTGAAAGACCTGGACAAGGATGGCAATCTGAAATTTTCGACAGATTTTCGACAGATTTATGCTACCATCTTGGAAAGCTGGTTGTGCATTGGCAGCACTGAGGTAGATGCTGTAATGGGCAAGCGGTTTGAGCGCATCCCGTCCTTGGGTTTGCAATGCGCGGTGAGTACCGGTACTGCTGCGGTGCAAAGTCGTCGCTTGACCATGAAACTCATTCCGGGCCAGCGCGAAGTGATGGTTCAGTACGATTTGCCAGATAGCAAAATGGTCAACCTGCGGATTGTAGGCATCACTGGGCAGGTATTGCAGGAACAAAACCTGGGTTTGCGTGCAAAGGGAGCTCAGCAAAGCAGCCTAAAGTTGAACAACACCATTCTGCCGGGGATCTACATTGTACAATTGCAGGCAGAAAACCTGTTGGGGTCTGAAAAGGTGTTTTTGCATTGATGAAAAAAATGACGCCATTCCTGCTATCTTTGGACGGCAAATTTATCTGATATGCAACTCTACGATCAAATCCAGGAAGCCCTGGCGTTTTTGCGTTCAAAGACCGACTTTGAACCTGATTTTGGCATCATTCTAGGTACTGGCCTTAGTGATTTGGCACAGGAAATTGAACGGGTAGCCGTTTTCCCCTACAAAGAAATTCCTCATTTCCCGGTATCAACGGTGGAGAGCCACAAGGGAGAACTGGTGTTTGGATACCTGGCTGGTCGCAAGGTGGTGGCCATGGCTGGTCGCTTTCATTACTACGAAGGCTATACCATGCAGCAAATTACTTTCCCGGTACGGGTGATGAAATTTTTGGGCATTCAGCGCCTTTTCATCAGCAATGCGGCAGGCAGTGTCAATCAGCACATTTATGCAGGTGATCTGGTGTTTTTGAAAGACCACATCAACCTACAAGCAGATAATCCTTTGCGTGGCCACAACGACGAGCGTCTGGGTCCTCGTTTTCCAGATATGTTGCACGCTTATGATCGGGCACTGAATACCCGGGCATTGGCCATTGCCCGCGAGCAAGGTGTGGCAGCACACGAAGGCGTCTATTTGGGCTTACAAGGGCCAAATCTGGAAACCCCTGCGGAATACAATTTTGCCCACAATATGGGTGCTGACGTGGTTGGGATGTCTACCGTACCCGAAGTACTGGTAGCCCGGCACATGAGTTTGCCGTTGCTGGTCGTGAGCATTGCCACCAACCGCTGTTATCCCATTGAAGACATTCGGGAAACCAGTCTGGACGACGTTGTTGCCGTGGCCAAAGGCTCGGAGAAACGCTTGTCTGGAATCATCAAAGCATTGTTGACTGAACTTTGATAAAATCTCCTTGATCCAGGTATAATTGGTTGCGGTGGCTCTGATAAAGGAGTTCACCGCAACCAATTAATCGCGCAAAATGCGGTATGCGCCATAGCCCAAAAGGCCCACCACCACCACAATTCCAATCAAGGAAAATGCACTGCTGGCAAAAATCAGAAGAGTTGGCATCAGTTTGATTATCCCTCCTCCAATCATTACTACGACTAAAAGGCCCACCAAGAGTTGTTTGTTGTTCATTGTGCACAGGTTAATTTGGCAAAAATATAGGCACAAATCTGCATTTTTTTGAGCAAACTTGCTGCGTCAAAAATAGTGGAAATCAAAAGGTTTTTGTTGAAAAACTGATCATTACAGCGCAAGGGCTGTTTTCATGCTCAGGAACACCAGCAACACCCCCAGCGTCATGCTGAGCAAAACATAGAGCAAGGCCATTCCCAGTTGTCCATTTTCAAGCAGGCCAAGGGTTTCAAGACTCAGCGAAGAAAACGTGCTGAACCCTCCACAAAATCCGGTCATTAGCAAATATTGTGCAGTAGGTTGCAATACTCCTTTGGATCGGAGCCCTGCCAAAACACCAATGATGATGCAACTGAGCAAATTGGTCCAAAATGTAGCCCAGGGAAAACCAGGCACTGGCTGGATCAGCCAACGAGACATGGCCAAACGGGTCAGGCTGCCGATTCCTCCACCTAAAAAAACCATCCACCAATTGATCATACTGCGTTATTCAAGTGAAGCTGTTTTTTGATTGCCAATACCCGTTTGTGTAGGATATAAGTCAGCGCACCTGCCGCCATTGCCATGATCAGGATGAGCAAATGCATGTTCATTGAGGCGTGAAAAGTAAACACGAACAGAATGAAAATGGAATTGACAAAAACCAGTATCCAGGTTGCTTCCATGTGGCTATTGCCTGCATCGATCAGCAAATGGTGAATGTGCCGTCGATCGGGTTTGAAAGGAGAGATTCCCCGCATCATCCGGGTTGTAAATACACGCAAGGTGTCAAAAATCGGGATGATCATGATGCCAATGGCTACTGCTGGACTGTTTTTAAAACGATAGGCATGATCGAGGGGCAGATTATAGTTGAAATCGATGAATTTCACAATAAGAATCGCACAAATAAGGCCGATCAGCAAAGACCCCGTGTCTCCCATAAAGATTTGAGCAGGGGTAAAATTGTAGCGCAAAAAAGCCAAAATACTTCCCACTACAGCACAGGAAATAATCGCGTATTCAACTTGTGCCGTCAGATAAAACCAACAGCCCAATACCCCGGAAATCAAAGCCCCGATACAACCCGCCAAGCCATTGATGCCATCGATCAGATTAAAGGCATTTACCAAGACCAAAATGAGAAAGATAGAAACCAACAGATAGGCTATGGGGGGAAGGGAATTGTGTACCCCCAGAAACCCATGAAAGCTGTGGAGTTGGACGTGAGATTTGACCACGATAATGGTGGCGGCCAACACTTGAGCTACTAGTTTTTTGGAAGGAGAGATTGGCTCAATGTCATCTTTTGCGCCAATTAAAAAAATGATAATGAAAGACCCTAATAAGTACTGAACTTGATGGAATACGCTAGTCGGCGTCCAGATAATCACTGAAAAAATAACTCCAGCGAAAATCGCAATTCCGCCCAGAGAAGGGGTGCTTTCTTTGTGAGAGCTTCTTTCAACTGGCGCATCCATCAGGTTTTTAATCAACGCAATTCTGATGATGGACGGAATAGCAAAATAGGTTAATGTAAATGCCGTTGCAAAGCATTGAAAAATAAGCTCCATAGGATCAGAATTTATATTGCAAAAAATTGGTATTTCGGTGTTTGTCAATATCCACTCTTGCAAAAGCAGTGGGAATAGGAAAACGCTTATATTTAAAGCTGGAATCGTCAACTTGATCCAGCCAATTGGCAATTTCTTTGGCCATGGCTTCAACACACCCTTTTTGGAAAGGCGAGTTAATTCCCGCCAGTTCCACCAATTCCAGGAATGATTTGCTCCCTCCAGCTTTGCACAAGCGAACGTAGCTTTCCCAGGCACTGGCTTGGTCTTGTTGTGCCCATTTCCAATATTGAAAGGCACAAATTTGTGCCAATACGTAGTCGATGTAATAAAATGGGGTCGAAAAAATATGTCCCTGCTTGTACCAAAAACCACCACCTTCCAAGAAAGCATTGTCGCCATAATTGCGATGCGGCAAATATTTTTTTTCCAACGCAGACCAGGTTTGGTTGCGTTCAGCTGGACTCATTTCTGGATGGGCATAGATCAGGTGCTGAAACTCATCTACCGCTGTACCATAGGGCAGAAAGTAGATTGCGTTGGACAAGTGCATGAACTTGTACTTATCAGCTTGTTCGCCGAAAAACAAGCGCATCCATGGCCACGCAAAAAATTCCATGCTCATGGAATGTATTTCACAAGCTTCATAGGTAGGCCATTTGTATTCACTCAAGCCGATGTCCCTACTACTGAATACCTGAAAGGCGTGCCCACATTCATGGGTTAGCACATCTACGTCACCGCTGGTGCCATTGAAATTGGAGAAGATGTAAGGTGCACGGTACTGCTCAATGTAAGTACAATAGCCACCAGTTGCCTTGCCATCTTTATTTTCCAGATTCATCAGGTGAGCTTCCTGCATCAGGTTGAAAAACTCATTTGTTTCCGGCGACATTTCGCGGTACATCTTTTCAGCCTGTTCCACAATCCACTTAGGTTCGCCTTGTGGTTTGGGGTTACCCGATGCAAAACGAAATTCTTCATCGAAATAGTACAATTGATCCAATTTTAGCCGCTTGCGTTGACGCTCGTACAATCGACTGGCCAGTGGAACAATAAATTGTGCGATTTCTTCCCGAAACCCGATCAAATCTTCCGCACGATAATCAGAGCGCGTCAGGCGATCGTAAGAAAGATGAGTAAAACTTGGATAATGAAGCTTTTGAGCAATACCAGCCCTGATTTTGACAAGTTGATCAAAAATGCTTTCAATGGCTTCAGCATTCGTGGCAAAAAACGACCATTTTGCTTCACTGGCGTTTTGACGGGTAGCCCGATCTGATGATAGCTCGTGTGGCAAAAGCGAGGATAGATTGAATTTTTCTCCCTGAAAATCAATTTGTGCACCCGCTTTAATGCGAATGTATTCTGTGCTAAGTCGATTTTCTTCTTGAAGGCCAGAGAGTACTTCCGGCGAAAAAGTACGGCGATTGAGGTCGGCTAGTCTGAAAAATTGAGGCCCCCACAGTTCTTCAAAATCACTCCGAAAAGGTGTAGCCAATAATTTGTTGAGCAACTCGGTATTGAAAGCCTGAAAATTGGGCAATTCCTGATTGAAGAAATTGTTTTCTTCCTCATAGAAAGTATCTCTGGTATCAATGGTATGCCGAATATGGCAAATATTGTACATACTATTAAAAACCGCGCGGATCTCATTGATCTCTTCAAAAACGGCCAGCTGTTCTTTGAAAGAATCAGCTTGAGTAAACTCATTGAATAAGCGTTCAAAGTTTTCAGACAACTGCGCCATATTTGGGCGCTTGTATTCAAAGTCTTCGAATTTCAGCACCTCAGTATCGATAGGCTCCTTTATCATACGTCTTCTGGGTTGTTGTAGCGCGATTCTATTTTTTTAAAAAATTTCGGGCAAGATAAGGAAATGCCGTGGCATATGAATTTAAAAACCTAGCATTTCTGTAACTATTTAGCACCCCAATCTTATTGATAATCAATTGCTTATCACAAAAGCAAAAAATCTTTCAAAAACACAAGTCATTGACTATCATTGACTTGATTTTATTAGGTTTAATGCTAATGCTTTTTACTTTATTGATTGTCAAGTAGTTTAGGTGCTAAATAGTTACGCATTTCTTTTTAATTTTGCCAGATGGACTTAAAACAACTGATTGATACTGACCGCTTGCCTCAACACATTGCCATCATTATGGATGGGAATGGACGTTGGGCCAAGCAGCATGGGCAGCCGAGGGTGTTTGGCCACCACAATGGTGTGAAATCTGTACGAGAAACAACGGAAGCAGCAGCAGAAATTGGCATAAAATACCTTACGCTTTATGCTTTTTCTACCGAAAACTGGGGTCGTCCCAAGTACGAAGTGGATGCGCTGATGACGCTCTTGGTCGATACATTGCACAAAGAAATTGCTACGCTCAATAAAAACAACATTCGGCTCCAAGCGATTGGGGATCTCAGCAAATTGCCCAGCAGTACATACCGGGCATTGTTGGATGGCATAGCCAATACCAGTACGAATACCCACATGACATTGGTGCTGGCCCTCAATTACAGCGCCAAATGGGAAATCCTGGAGGCAACCCGTCAAATGGCTGCCTTGGTCAAAGACGGCAAGCTGGAATTGGATCAAATTGACGAAGCCACTTTTGCCAATGCGCTTTCTACCCGTGGCATTCCTGACCCAGAACTGTTGATTCGTACCAGTGGAGAAAACCGCCTGAGCAATTTCCTCTTGTGGCAATTGGCTTACGCAGAATTTCACTTTACACCTACCATGTGGCCAGATTTCCGTAAGGATCATTTATTTCAAGCCATCATTGATTTTCAAAACCGCGAACGCCGGTTTGGGAAGATCAGCGAGCAGGTTTTGTAATAGACTGGAAGCTAAAATGACTCATCATAAAATTAAGGTGTTGTATTGCAACACAAGCATCAAAAAACCAGAGATTATTGTACTTTTGCACCGCCCTTATCAAAGAAAACTTTTGTTTCACCATCATAAAACTCGTAAGCAGCCATGCCTTTTGATATCGACATGCTGAAGGCTCACTATGAGTCACTTCCCGCCAGAGTAAATGCGGCCAAGCAAGCGCTGGGTCGTTCATTGACACTCACCGAAAAAATACTCTACGCCCACTTGCACGCCGACTCTCCGTTGCAAAGTTATGGCCGTGGCAAAGATTATGTATTCTTTGCTCCCGACCGCGTAGCCATGCAAGATGCAACGGCGCAAATGGCCTTGTTGCAGTTTATGATGTGTGGTCGAGACAAAACTGCCGTACCCAGTACTGTCCATTGCGATCACTTGATCCTGGCCAAAGATGGTGCCAATACCGACCTTAAAACCGCGGTAGACATCAACTCCGAGGTCTACGATTTCTTGTCCAGTGTTTCCAACAAATACGGCATCGGATTTTGGAAACCAGGTGCAGGGATTATTCACCAAACCGTGCTTGAAAACTACGCTTTCCCAGGCGGTTTGATGATTGGTACCGACTCTCACACCCCCAATGCGGGTGGTTTGGGCATGTTGGCCATCGGAGTAGGTGGCGCTGATGCAGTAGATGTAATGGTAGGCATGGCCTGGGAATTGAAAATGCCCAAGCTGATTGGCGTAAAACTCACCGGCAAACTGAATGGTTGGGCTTCTCCTAAAGATGTAATTCTCAAAGTTGCAGGTATCCTGACCGTGAAAGGTGGAACCGGAGCAATTGTGGAATACTTTGGCGAAGGTGCTCAGGCGATGTCTTGTACAGGCAAAGGTACCATCTGTAACATGGGTGCCGAGATTGGTGCAACGACTTCTACTTTTGGTTACGACGATTCCATGGGCCGCTACTTCCGCGCTACCGAGCGCCACGATGTAGCCGATTTGTGTGATTCGGTTAAAGAATACCTGACTGGCGACGATGAGTGCTACGCCAATCCTGAAAAATACTTCGATCAAGTAATCGAAATCGACCTCACTACCCTGGAGCCACACGTCAATGGCCCTTACACTCCAGACCTGGCGTGGCCAATCTCTGAGTTTGCCCAGGCAGTAAGAGACAATGGTTATCCACAAAAATTGGAAGTAGGTTTGATCGGCTCTTGCACCAACTCTTCTTATGAAGACCTAGATCGCGCTGCATCGATTGCTCGCCAGGCCAAAGAGAAAAAACTGGTTGCCAAAGCTGAGTTTACCATCACTCCAGGTTCTGAGCAGATCCGCTATACCGTAAACCGCGATGGCCAATTGGCTACCTTCGAAGAAATTGGTGGCGTGGTAATGGCCAATGCTTGTGGCCCATGTATCGGTCAATGGTCACGTCATACCGATGACCCTACCCGTGCAAACTCGATCATCACTTCTTTCAACCGCAACTTCTCCAAACGCAACGATGGCAACCCACAAACGCGTTCTTTTGTGGCTTCTCCTGAAATTGTAACTGCGTTTGCCATTGCGGGCGACTTGACCTTCAACCCCTTGACCGACACCCTGATCAACGAAGACGGCGTAGCGGTTAAGCTTGATCCACCAAGTGGTGTAGAATTGCCAGCAAAAGGCTTTGCCGTTGAAGATGCGGGTTATCAAGGGCCTGCTGCGGATTCTAGCCAGGTGGTGATCAGTGTAGCTCCTACCTCCAGCCGTTTGCAATTGCTCACTCCCTTCACCCCGATCACTAATGATCAGGTACAAGGCATGCGCATTTTGATCAAAGCAAAAGGAAAGTGCACAACGGATCACATCTCTATGGCAGGTCCATGGTTGGAATTCCGTGGTCACTTGCAGAATATTGCCAAAAACACCTTCATCAGTGCCATCAACTACTTCAATGGTGAGGTCAATCAGGTGTTGAACCTGGTAACCAATACCTACCTGGCGGTTCCTGATTCAGGATTGGCATACCGCGACGCTGGCATCAGCACAGTGGTATTTGGTGAAGAAAACTATGGTGAAGGTTCTTCTCGCGAGCATGCGGCAATGCAGCCTCGTTTTCTGGGAGTAAAAGCGGTAGTGGTAAAATCTTTCGCACGCATTCACGAAACCAACCTGAAAAAGCAAGGTGCACTGGCGCTGACTTTCGCTAATCCAGAAGATTACGAAAAAATTCGCCAGGATGATTCCATCGATATCCAGGGATTCGAATCTATCGCTCCTGGTAAGCCTGTAACGATGGCATTGAACCACAGCGATGGCACTTCCGAAACCATCGAATTGCTGCATACCTACAACGAACAACAAATTGAATGGCTGCGCGCAGGCTCAGCCTTGAATAAAATCCGTCAGGAAATGGGCGTTGCCTAATCCCTCTTGCGGATCAAAGTAAAGCAGAAAGCCTCTCAAGAAATTGAGGGGCTTTTGTTTTTTTGAGAAAAAGATTGAAAAAATGAAGAAAGAAGTGGAATTCCTCGTGGGAATGAATTATTTTTGAGAAAATTTCTCAAAATGATAGTAGAATTCACCGTAGGGAACTATCGCTCATTCAAAAACAAAGTTACCCTGAGCCTGGAGGCTGGGACAGTAAGTGAATTTCCAGAAAATACCTTTAAAGTAAAAAAGCTGAAACTGCTCAAAAGTGCCGTGGTTTATGGAGCCAATGCGAGTGGAAAATCCAACCTGCTGCAAGCAATCAGTACCATGCGCGAGGTATTGCTCAACAACTTTAGGAAGCAAAGTACTAATACCTTACCCGCTGAACCATTTTTACTGGAAGACAGTTGTGCCCAATTGCCCTGCTTTTTTCAACTAAATTTCATCATTGATGAGGTGCTGTACCGCTATGGTTTTGAAATAACTGCCGAAAAAGTGAGCTCCGAGTGGTTGTACCGCAAAAAAGCGAACATCGAAAAGCCCCTCTTTTTACGTGAAGAAGACGTCATTGAACTTTTTCCAGGGTTTGAAGAAGGCAAGGATTTGGAAGAAAGAACCTTGGACAATGGTTTTTTCCTGGCAGTTTGCGATGCATTCAATGGCGCCATTTCCAAAAAAATCATGCATTGGTTCAACAACCTGAGCATCATCTCAGGCGTGCACCACGATGGATACCGCACTCAAACCCTGGAAATGCTGGAAAATCCAGCTACCCATGATGACCTGAAAGCCTTGATTTCTCTACTTGATTTGGGTTTTGAAGACCTGGAACTGAGCAAAGATACCCCCGAAGAACCCCGAATGCTGCAAAGCATTTCCATGGTTGCTGAAAAATCGGTTCAATACATTACCCGTTCTCGGAGAAAGATCAAAACCATTCACAAGGTTTTTGATCAACAAGGGCTACAAATGCGAGAGCAAAAATTCGACCTGGATCAAATGGAATCCTCTGGTACCCAAAAGATATTTGACATCATTGGCCCTATCTTTTGGGTACTCAAGAAAGGTGGGATTGCCGTCATCGATGAATTGGATGCCAAGTTACACCCGCTATTGACCAGGGCTTTTATCCGCATTTTTAATTCGGAAGAAAATAACCCTCAGAACGCCCAATTGGTGTTTGCTTCGCACGACATCAACTTACTTTCTTATGGCCATTTTCGCAGGGATCAAATTTACTTTGTAGAAAAAGACCATTTTGGCGCTTCCAATCTGTATTCCCTGATCGAATTCAAAGAAGTGGGTCAAGGCAAAATCCGCAAAGACCGTTCCTTTGAAAAAGACTACATTCAAGGACGGTATGGTTCCATTCCATTTCTGGGAGATTTTTCAAAATTGATTCAACAATGGCAAGGAGAGGAAAAATTGACCGCGAATTAGGTTTTGGAAAAAAGGAAGTCCGTCCCAAGGCGTTTCGATCTGAGCGGAAATTTTTCTTGATTGTTTGCGAAGGTGAAAAAACGGAACCCAATTATTTCAAGGGTTTGAGTCAATTCATACCTCGGGGTACCGTTGAGCTGGTCTTAGACATCCACGGAACGGGGCGAAACACCCTGAGTTTGCTAGAAAAAATAAAAGCGATCCGCAAAAACAAGGAAGCAGAATACGATCGAACTTACGATGAAACCTGGGCGGTATTTGACAAGGATGATTTTCCGGATGAGCATTTTAATCGGGCAATCTTGATTGGCAGGAATGAACGTGCCCCAATTTTTTGCGCCTGGTCTAATGAAGCCTTTGAACTTTGGTTTCTTTTGCACTTCAACAATTACCCCGAGCCTATGGGGCGAAAACAATATGCTAAATTGCTGGAAAGGGAAATAAGCCAACTCATGAGCGGGCCGTTCAAATACGAAAAGAACAATGCGGCAATGTATACTCTTTTAAAAACGTTTGGGGATGAACCCAAGGCCATCGAGCGGGCCAAAACCTTGCATCAACAATATGAAGATGAAAACTTTGCAGCCCACAACCCCTGCACTCTGGTGTATCAACTGGTAGAAAAGCTATTAGAATTGAGTTCTTTTTAACCCATATGGACTTCCTGTCGATAAAATCTTGCCTTCCAGAGAAAAAAATGGACAGCTTAACGATTTGGTAACAATTTGACCGAACAAATAAAACTCTTGTTCGCAATCACCGACTTAATTTTTGAGAAATGAAAAAAGCAGGCATACTTCTCATTGGCTTTTTCTTGTTCAATCTTGGCTACGCAGAAGCTTCAGATGTAAAAACAGGAAACAAAGTAACACTCTCCACCGATTCACCCAACAACATTTATGTCGCTGCAGGCGAAGTAAATGTGAATGCCAATGTAGCCGGTGACCTGGTTGCTGCGGGGGGTCAAATTCACATCAATGGCATTACCCAGCAAGATGTATTGCTAACTGGTGGCAAAATCAGCTTTGATGGTCAAAGCGAAGGGGATGTACGCTTAATGGGCGGCGAGGTTCGCATTACGCAAAACATCAAAGGCGATTTAACCATTACAGGTGGCGAAATCAGTATCGACAAAGGGGTTACGATTGGCGGTGATTTGATCATCGTGGGGGGTGAAGTCAACCTTTTTGGGGATGTAAAAGGCAGAGTGTTCATCGCCGGAGGCAAATTCTTCCTCAATGGCAATGTAGAAGGCGGCATTGAAGCCAAAACGGCTTTCCTCGAAATAAACGGTCGCATCAATGGCGATTGTGAATTGGCGGCGCAAAAACTCATTCTGAATAGCCATGCCTTTTTTGGTGGCAATGTGAAATACTGGACGAAGCAGCACAGCCCCAGCTTTGATGGAAAATTGGCTGCTGGTGCAAAAGCAAAGTATGATTCCTCGCTCAAGCCAGATTGGCTGGATTGGGAATACAAGGCGGGAGATCTTTCCCAAAAAGTAAAGCGCGGGGTTGGTTTCTTTCAGGTATTCAGTGGCCTGTTGATGACCCTGTTGTTGATCGCCTTTGGAGATAAACTGTTTACGCGCTACGCCGGTCAAGCCAGTAAAAACGCCGGACCAGCCTTTGGCTTAGGTATGTTGCTGTTGTTTGGTATCCCGATCCTTTCAGGCATTGCTTTCATCACGATCATTGGGATTCCTGTGGGCGTCGTTGGCATGGGTGCTTATGGCATCATGCTGAGCATGTCTACCGCATTACCGTCTGTTATTGCTGCTTATGAGTGGCGGAAGCTGAAAGATCAAAATTGGACAAAAGGCGGTGTAACCCTAGTTGCCGTGGGCATCTTCCTGGGTTTGCGTTTGGCCTCCAGAATTCCTGTTTTTGGCTGGCTGCTGTCCTTCATTGCTGCTGCGGTTGCCTTCGGATACATCTACATGATCATCCGCAAGAAAATTGATGTTGAAGCTGCTGCAAAGTCAGACGACGAGGATCATAAAGACGGCGAGGATTTTGTGTAATTGAATCCAGTTGTCCCGAATTAAATTCTGAACGCATCACTTAAGCCTAAAGTGAAGATATTCTTTGCTTTAGGCTTAATTATTGGTTGGATGCAGGGCCAATCATACATCCTTCCAGCAGAGCAATCAGCTCTTCCATTTTCTTCTTTGGCAAGCGAGGATTGCAGCGCTCTAGCCTCTTGAGCAGGGTGATGCCAACTTGGGGAGTACAAATGGCCTGTTCTACCAATTCTTTGATGACCCATAAAGAACCGAATACGGTCAGGCCATTGTCTTGCGCTTCTTTGCGCAGGTCGCCGTCGCCACTGAGCAGTGGGCATTGGCGTTGTACCGCCAGAAAAAGCACGGATTTATCGGTAAGGCGTTTGAGGTTGCGGCGGGTGTGAAAGCGGAGGATGTTCAGCATCTCTTCGCCGCTAAAATCGATGATTTCGACCCCCTCTGATGTCAAGAACCGATTCAGAGTGGCCTTTTGTTCGGGATGATTGATTTCATTGACCACAAACCCGGTTGTCAGTATCCGGTATTCCAGTTGCATGAAGTATTCCAAAGCCCCGGCTTTGATCAGGTCAATGAACACGTTTGTATCGGTGATGATGAGGTCTTTCATGCCAATTGCTCCAGTTTGTCCCGAAATTCGCCCAGGTTCATCTCTGCCAGATGAGCGGCATGATTGATCGAAATGACTTCTTGCCCTATTGCCCGATACAGCAATTGGATGAAGCGCCGAGGGCGCTCACGACCCCCAAAATCTCCTGGTTCGTTGCGGTGATAGCCTTTCACCCGGTAGTTGGTATTGAGTCTGCGGTAAGTATTGGCATTGATGATGCCCAGGTGCAATGCCCTGGGAAACAATGCTGCAATGGAAATCCCCCAGCGCTCTTTGATCAATTCCAATTCTTGCAAAAAGAAATGAAAACGCTCTTGTGCCATTTCCGTACGTGCAATTTCGGCAGGATAAAGCACTGCTGAGGCAAAAGTATGGCAAAGCCGCTCCACGTCTTTTTCTTCCAATCGGGCATCAAAAGGCAGGCTATGGTGGGCCAGCTCATGCAAAGCCGTGAAACGCTTGCGCACTGCATTGTGCTTTTTATTGAGCACAATCACCTTGTGTCCTTGCACCAGGGCTTTGAGTCCATCAAAGGCGTCGTCGGCATCAATTTCCAAAACTTTGAAGCCGTGGTCTTCCAACATTTCGATCACGCTGGGAATGGGGTCTGAGCCCAGGTTCCATTGCTTGCGCAAGGATTCTGCCGCAATTTGTGCATCCGCAGCATTGGATACTGGCACTTCGTACTGAAAATCGCTGAGGTGTAGCGGAATATTCAACAGATTTTCCAATTCCAGGAAGCGTTCCAGAAAAGCACGGGCTTTCTCGATTACCGCTACTTCGGCGGTTTTGCTGAGGCGGGATATTTTTTTGCGAAACTCAATTCCTTGCAGGTCGATTTTCACCTCTGGCTCTGAAAAGAAAAAATCTACTGTTACACTCAAGGCATTGGCCAAACGGATCAATACAGTGCTGCCGGGCAACATTTCTCCTTTCTCATACTTGTTGAGCGCCTGCCGGGTTACGGCATTCTCCATTTTGTCGGCTAAGTCTTTTAGCGACAATCCTGCCATTTTTCGGGCACTCGTAAGCCGTTGACCAAATAGATTTTCCATCGTTTGTTCCTTTCCCCTTGGATAAATTCAATTAAACTGATGTGGTTTTTACAATCCAGAATCTAGTTGACAAAATTACAATAAAAATTAAATTTGTCAACCAAAATTGAAAACATTTTTTTGAATTTTAAAACTAGAATTTTGAATGGAGCAAGGGATTTACCAGTATCGATGGCGAGAGAAAGTAGACGATTTGTGCGCATGGGAGCGCGCGTAAAGGATGCTTAAACCAGGTTTAGATACAAGGTGTCGTCTTTCAAATAGCGGTCAATCACTCTGGGAAAGGCGTATAGCCCAAGTTCTTCGCGAGGGATTGACACCCAATTGTTGGGCAGATTTGATTCGATGGCACTAAGTTCAAGTTCCCAAAACCGCACATTGACAATCTGGTGGGTCAATAGTTGCTGAAAAACCTGGGTGCCTGCGCGGGGAATAGACAGTTTCAACCCCATCCAATTTGTTTGTATTTTTTGGTGCAAATCGGGCCATTCCATTTCCAGCGATTCCGTTTCCAGTAGTGGAAACTGGTAAAGATCTTGCCAAATGTCTTTTTCTTCCCGCTTCTGGATAAAGACTAGTCCCTGGTGATTGAGGATCAGGTAGTGAAAAAACCGGGTGGTTTTGACTATTTTTTTGGACTTTACGGGCAGTTCTGCAATCCGTTTTTCATTGAAGGCGATGCACTGATCTGCCATTAGGCATTGCTGACACTTGGGGTTGCGGGGCAAACAAACTGTGGCCCCGAAATCCATGATGGCCTGATTGTACAAACCTGGTGCTTCCTGCTCAAGAAGCGACTCGGCCAACTGTGCGAATTGCTTTTTCCCCTGAGTACTGTCCTGTGGAGTGCTGATGCCAAAAAAGCGCGCCAACACCCGAAACACATTCCCATCCAATACTGCATGTGGCAAATTAAAGGCAAAAGAAGCAATGGCGGCGGCGGTATAGGGCCCAACGCCTTTCAGGGCAAGTATGCCTTCGTAAGATTCAGGAAATACGCCATTTAACTCATTGGCAACATAACGCGCGGCCGCAAGGAGATTGCGGGCTCGGGAATAGTACCCCAGACCTTCCCACAATTTCATCACCTCATCATCGGGGGCAGCAGCCAAGTCTTGTATGCGCGGATAAGCTTCCACAAAACGCAAGTAATAATTCATGCCCTGCTCTACGCGGGTTTGCTGTAAAATAATTTCGGAAAGCCAGATGTGGTAAGGATCCTGAATGGCCTTCCAGGGCAAGGGACGATCGCTTGGCTTGTACCAGGCCATTAAACTGCGTTGAAAAAAACGCTGCTGATTCATTTAAAAAAATTAGGCGATGAAGAGAATACTCCATCGCCAAAGTTAGCTATCTATAGAATAAATAGGGAAGTATCGGGTGATTTCAAAGAAAATCAAATGGGCAATTATATCTTGTAGCGAAGCAAGCAAGCGCAAGCAAAGCTAGTTGAACAATTATTCGAAATCCAGTGAAGATTCTGTATAACGCTTACCGATCAAGTCTTTAAGTTCTTTACGGGCAAAGAAAATACGACTCTTCACGGTACCAAGTGGCAGATCCAGGTAATCGGCGATCTCCTGGTATTTGTATCCCTGGTAGTGCATAAGGAAGGGAACCCGAATGCTGTCGTCCAACTTCTCCACCAAGCTTACGAGTTCTTTCATCATGATACTGGATTCTGCACGATTGGAAATCGTATTGACAGAAGAGTTGATGTAATACAAATTGTCTGTGGAATCGACAATGGTATTCGCTTTTGCCTTTTTGCGGTAGTTGTTGATGAAGATGTTCTTCATGATGGTAAACAACCACGCTTTAAAATTGGTACCCGGGCGAAATTTATCCATGTTGGTCATTGCTCGGTATGCCGTCTCCTGATAAAGGTCTTTGGCGTCTTCGGCATTCTTGGTCAGGTTGAATGCAAAGGAATGGAGCAAAACGGACATTTTATCTAGCTGGGTATGGAATTCTGTTGCTTGAGACATGCTTGCTGATTTTGTTTAACCTTGAAAGCATCCAATCGCTTTCGTTGAATCAAAATTAGACAATAGTTAAACAAAATGCAAAATTACAGACCTTTTTCTGACCAATAAGATGATTTTATTTTCAACCATTGTGCTAAATTTTTACAAAATTCTCTAAATCAATTAATTAAAGTTAATAAAAAATCAACCAATAAATATTTTATTTTCAGAAAAAAATGAAAGATAAGTCTGATTTTCGGAATTTTTGATTTCATACTTCTTGAATTTTAATGCTCGTTAAACAAAATGCTCGTTCTGGACATCCAGAACGAGCATTTTGTTTAACTTTTTTCAAGAGAGGAGAAATGTCTACTTTTGAGCAGTTTGGATCAATCGCAACGCAACGAAAGAGAAAACAATATTCGGCAACCAGGCGCCCAACCACACCGGGATGGTTTGTCCCAGGGCGAATACGTTGGTAAATTTGGACAAAAAAACGAAAATGGCCCCGATCCCGATTCCTAAAGCCAGGTGAAACCCAAAGCCACCGCGTACTTTGCGGGAAGCAATGGCCATCCCGATAAAAGTCAGAATGAAAATGGTAGCGGGATCAGCAGTACGACGATACAGCTCAAACAGGTACTTGCGGGTGTTGCTGGCGCCTCGTTCATTTTGTTGCTGGATGTATTTCATCAAGCGAGGAGTCGTCATCATGCTTTGTTGGCTGGTGTAATCCACAAAATCTTCAGGAAATAAACTCAGGGTTGTATCTATTGATTCTGCTGTGTGCATTTTCAATGCTTCTCTCAAACCCTTGAATGTGTGTGTGCTGTAATCCCAAAGTCTCCATTTTTTGGTTTCCGGCATCCATTCTGCCCGATCTGCTTTGGTGTAGCTTACCAGTTCCTGACCTTTAAAATGTTCGATCCGAAAATCGCGGGCTGTACTGTCACTTTTGCTGTAAAAGCCGATGAAAACCTTCGTTCCTGGAGCTACAAAGAGGTGGATATTGGCCGTTTTTCCTTTGTCGTCTGTTTTGTCAATGTATTTGTGGGTAATGTCCTGGCGGTATTTCTCCCCAATGGGCATAATGAAGTGGGTACAGATGAGATAAAGCAAGGTTAAAAAACCCGCGCCCAAAAAATAGGAACGCATCAGGCGGTTAAAACTGACACCTGCATTGAATATCGAGATGATTTCAGAGCTGTAAGCCATGCGAGAGGTAAAAAAAATCACCGCAATCAGGGTACACACCGACCACAATTGCCCTCCAATCCAGAGCATAAAACTGGGATAGTATTGCAGGATGATCTCTGCATTCGAAATGGGTTCCTCTATAAATTTTTCCACTTTTTCACTGAAATCCAGAATCACGGCAATCATCAAAAAAATGAGAATGGTAAAAAAGAAGGTCGCCAAAAACTTTTTAATGATGTACCAATCCAGAATCTTTACGTAGCTATTCATGCCTTAAAAATTGAATTACAAAAGTAGTTTATTTAGAGGAGTACCCAAACCTACATTGTGTACATAGTTTTTTTGGGAAAACGATAAAAAAGTTGTAAAATCGTCGTTCATAACGAAACGTTTCCCGGTGAATTCAACATTTCTAACCTCACGTTTTTTTTTGGCTTGCGGTGCCTTGATTCTGGTAATGGCACTTGGTTTTGCTGTGCCGGTTCTTTTCCCCATCGCTCAATTTTTGTTGTTCATTTTTATCGCAACTGTTTTGGCAGATTGGATGCTGCTTTTTCAAGCCTCGGTTGCGTTGAGCGGAACCCGGCGTCTACCCCGCATGCTGAGTCTGGGTGACGAAAATCCAATTTACCTCGATCTAGGGAATGACTCCACACTCCTGCTGAAAGTAAGCATCATCGACGAACTACCGATTCAGTTTCAGGTACGTGACTTTTCAAAAAAAATCACTTTACAAGCTGGCGAATTCGCTTCTGTGCGTTATGATCTGCGGCCTCTGGAACGCGGAGAATACATTTTTGGCGCAACCAATTGCTACATTTCCGGCTTTTTGGGCTTGATTGAACGGCGCATCAAAATCAATGAAAAACCCATGCGGGTGGCAGTGTATCCGTCGATTATCCAGATGAAACAAATGGAAATGCGGGCATTTGAACGCATTACCACCCGGGAAGGCATCAAGCGCATTCGACGGATTGGCCACAGCTACGAATTTGAACAAATCAAAAATTATGTGGCAGGAGATGATTTTCGCAGCATCAACTGGAAAGCCAGTAGCCGCAGAGATGGCCTGATGGTCAACCAGTTTGAAGATGAACGTGCCCAACAGGTCTATTGCCTGATCGACAAAAGCCGCGTCATGAAAATGCCTTTCAAGGGCTTGAGTTTGGTGGATTATGCCATCAACGCTACCCTGGCCATCTCAAACATCATCATCAAGAAATACGACAAAGTGGGATTGATTACCTATTCAGATAAAATTGGAGCCACCATCAAGGCCGACAACCGCCCAACCCAATTGAATTTTATCATGAATGCCTTGTACAATGAGAAGGAACGTGGGCTGGAGGCGAATTATGAATTGCTGTTTCACATTAGCAGCAAACTCATCAACGGGCGGAGTTTGATTCTGCTGTTTACCAATTTTGAAAGTGCTTTTGCGTTGGAGCGGGCACTACCCATTTTGCGGCGCATCAATCGGCGGCATCTGCTGGTCGTGGTATTTTTTGACAATACCGAAATTCGCGAATTCGCAGAACGCGATGCGGCTGATCTGGAAGGGATTTACCAACAGACCATGGCACGTAAGTACCTGAGCGAAAAAGCACAAATGGTACTTACCCTAAGACAATACGGCATTCAATCCGTACTTACCCGGCCTGAAGACCTATCCATCAACACCATCAACAAGTATTTGGAACTAAAAGCAAGAGGCTTGATTTAGAGACGAAAGATGAGAAATGAACCCCCTTCAATTCTGGCCCAATTCTCATCTTTTATCTCTCAGCGTTATTCCTTACTCTTCTAGGTGAGGAATATGCTGCCCCCCAACAATGCGAGAGACAGGATTGCCAGCCAGAGGCGCAAATCCTGGGTGTAGTGATTTTGCTTTTGGTTTGTCACATTCGTATTGGGTTGTTTGCAGAATGTTTTTGTCTCTACTATTAAACCAAAAAGGATGCCAGACCGACGAATTAAGAAAAAATAATTATATTTTTATTAGACACACTTGTAATGAATTGATTATAAGATCTTTTTAACCTTTATTGCACCCATTGCATTTAGAGACTTCCATTGGAGGATGTACATGCCTTCGGGCATTCCCGCCAGGTCAAGTTGGTTTCCGTTCCTTCGGACTGGCCAATTCTTTCCCCTAAAATCGAGCAAGGCCAAATCAACCTGATCCAAATCGAAGGGTAAAATCAGATGAAGTTTGTCATTGGTAGGATTTGGAAACACTTTGGCATGAAATGAAGTAACCTGATCGAAACAAATGGCCTGGATTGCCGACCAGGCCACTGTGCCATCCAGATCTACAATTTTTAAGCGATAGTAATTGCAGCCAAAACGGGGCGCGGGGTCCAGAAATTGATAAAATCGGGCTTCAAAGCTATCCCCTTGACCACTGAGGCGGCCAATCTCTTCGAAAATCATGCCATCCGCGCTTCTTTCAATGGAGGTATATTCGACATTGGTTTCTGTTGCCGTCTCCCACTGCAAGGATACGGTTTGGTTGGCTTTTTCAGTAGCACTAAAGTCAACCAGACTGATGGGTAAAAACCGCGAACCAGAAATTTGAACATTGTCAATCCTCAACGTTGCGGCCATTGCGGCTGGATCTTGCCCGTATGGATGAATGCGCAGCCCTATACTCGCACCCTTGGGCAAAACAATGCCCAGTCCGACCCCACCGCCGCTGCATCCGCCTGGACCAAAACCGCCATAGGTCAACAATCCAAAATCCCCAACCGAGGTATAATAGGAGACCGCAAAACTTTGAGGTCCGGATGAAGAAGACAGGCTGGACGAAAAACTGAAGTCGGAAATCAGCAAATCCATGGTTTTGGCAGTGAGGGTGAATTCCAAATATTCTCCATCCGAATAGGTATCCGAAGTAGACCAAAAATTGGTGGCCCAAGTATTTTGACCCGAACAAACCGCTGGAGTACCTACGTTGTTGCCGCCAGATTGGTAAGCATCAGCCCCACTGCAAGAAGGTGCAGTGTAAGAGGCCCGAATCGGTATTGAAGCAATGGCTGAGGTAACATTTTCAAACGACCATTCGGCCAAGGATTGTCCATTCAGCGCAAAGCCCAACCAGAGCGCGCAGATTGCGCACCAACATGTTTTCATTTGCATTATTTTTGAATTGAAAAAAATGTGGGCGAAGAACAAAACTGACGCAAACATAAACAATCGCCGGGGCTGAATCAAGTCTAACCCTGGCGATCAAGATTGGCCAAAAAGGGACACTAATTGAGTATTTACAATTACAAGATATTGATTTTAAAAATTTTACACAAAAAAAACTAGTTCCTCTCAAGCGAACTGCACTGGAACCAAGGCTGTTCAAGTGTCGGCTGTTCATGGTGCTGCTCAAAGCGTTACTTCTTGGCCCAGTTCCGGGATTTCTACGGCTGCAAACCCTACACTGAGCAATAGCTCCCGAAAAGATTTTTGGGTATCGTAATCCCCGTGCACCAGAAAAATCTTTTTGGCGGTATCGCGCTGGTTGCGCAAAAACTCCACCAATTCCAGTTTGTCTGCATGTGCCGAAAAAGAGTCCATAACCTCAACGTCAGCTTTTACGGGTTTAAAATCGCCAAAAAGTCTCAGTTCTTTGGCACCATCCCTTAGTCGACCTGCTGGGGTATTTGGGGTGGCATAACCCACAATCAGCACCGTATTCCTGGGGTTGTCGATGCCGTGGTACAAGTGGTGTTTGATGCGGCCCACATTGCCCATCCCGGAAGAAGCGATGATGATGCAAGGTTCTTCAGAAACATTGAGTTTTTTGGAGTCTTCGGTTTGGCGGATGTAATTCAGGCCATTGAATCCAAAGGGGTTTTCATCAATGGTAAGATAATCCGACAGTTCTTCGTCAAAACACTCGGGATGGGAACCGAAAATCGCAGTGGCATTGATGGACAATGGACTGTCTACATAAACCGGAATCCTCGGGAGCTTCCCTTCATTGGCCAGTTTGTCCAGAATGTACACGATCTCCTGGGTACGGCCCACACTGAATGCGGGTATGAGCAGCTTGCCCCTTTTCTCCACGCAAGTATGGCGAATGATTTGCAAAAGGCGATCGGTTTCTTCTGGAGCTTCTTCATGGGTGCGATCACCGTAAGTAGACTCACAAATGACGTAGTCCATTGCTGGCATGGGTTGTGGATCGCGCAGAATGGGGCGGTGCGGGCGGCCAACATCACCACTAAAACCCAAATTGATGGTGCGGCCATTTTCTATTATGCTCAGGCTTACGTTGGCGCTGCCCAGAATGTGGCCTGCGTCTCGAAACATCACTTCTACATTGGGATGAACCTTGAATTTTTTCTCGTACGGATAAGAGATGAAAAGCTCCATCGTGGTGTGTACATCTGCCCGAGTATAAATCGGCTCTTCAAAGGCGATATCGTCAAAATTTTTGTTCTTTTTTGACTGTTGCTGCTTGTATTCTACTTCGCGTTCCTGGATCATTGCGCTGTCCATGAGCATCAGTCCGCTCAAGTCGCGAGTGGCGTGGGTTGCATGAATGGATCCTCGAAAACCGTCTTTAACCAGTTTGGGAATGCGCCCTGCGTGGTCGATGTGGGCATGTGACAGGATCAGGCAGTTGATTTCTGCTGGATCAAAAAGCCACTTTGCGTTGAAATCTTCGAGGTTTTTATCGGCGCCTTGATATAGGCCGCAGTCCAGAAGGATTCTGAATCCATCTTCCAGGGTAATCAAATGGCAACTTCCGGTTACTTCCCGGTCTGCACCGCAGAATTTTATTTTCATTAGAGCTGATTTCGTTTAGGGTGATGAATTCCAGGTCTAATGTAAAATAAAAATGCCATTCCAGCAGAACTATGTCTTGCTAAAATGGCAGATGTGGAATTATAAATGATTGAACAGAATTAATTCGCAATCAGCTTGATTCCTCCGTAATTGACATTGGCCTTAATCATTGGGGAATCGCCTTTGCCAACATGTCCCTTTACGACGTGAGAAGTAGGTTTTTGTACTTCATAGGTCACATCCATCGCTTGGGGATAACGTACACCGGCGTAATTGGCGGCGGCATCCAGTTGATAGCAGCAAAGATCAGGCAGTACCTTGAGGATTACATCCGTGTAGTTGGCTTTCACCGTGGCATTGGTCAATCCTTTGGAAAACGATACATTGCAACTGCCATAATTCAGATCGAGATCCAGGCTCTTGGAAATATCGCCCATCGAAACCGAGTTGTACTGGCCGCTGATGTTGACAACGCCAGCGTTGGTGGCTGCAAACTTGCTGTACATGCCCGTGGCTTTCAGGCTTTTTACATTGCCCAGGTTGTAATTGTCGTACTTGGCGGTGGTAGTCAAAGAATTCAGTTTGGGCGCGTTCAAACCCGAGTAGGCACTATTGACGGTGAGGTCGTTGGCATCGCTGACGGTTAATTTTGAATAGCTCAAGCCAATGTAGGCATCTTCAGCCTGGCCGATGGTGCCATTGCCGTAGGCCAATTCAAAGTTGGAGCCGTTTCCGACAGATTCGGTTTTGAAATTGCCGTATTTGACGGTGAGTTTGGTTTTGCCACTCACTGATGCCAGGTAAACATCTCCGTAGCGTTGGTCTACTTGTAGGTTGATGGTGGCAGGTACGTATACTTCGTAGTTGATTTTGTAGTCGGCCTTGCCGTTGTCCCAAATCCAGGAACGCCTAATGGCTTCGATCGCGGTTTCGGCCTTTACGTAATCAGCGCCATTGGAAAAATTGACACTGATGGAGTTGAAAACTTTCTGGGCATCCTCTTCCGTACCTTCTTTGACAACGATGGTAACGGCGATTTTCACGCGGTTTTTATCCCAGGTTTTCACCTCAATTTTTCCATACTTGTTGCTCAAGTAAGTGGTTCCGTTGGCGGAAATGTCAAACTCTCTTTTGATGGATTTGGTAAATTCGCCTGAAGTAGTGAAACTGCACAAAGAACAGGCGATCACACTACACAGCATCAACATCGAAAGAGCTTGTTTCCAATCATAAACTGACTTCCTCATTGCTCGTGGTTTTTTTGGGTTGCGGTTTGGACGTCCGCATTTGCTCCAATACCCGCTCCAGAATGGCGACTTTGGTTTGATAAGTTTGAATCATGGTTGCAATGATTTCCTCTTCCTGGCCTTTGGGGGCTACGCAGAGTTCTTCTTTCAGCTCGGCCATTACCTGATCCATTTTTTTCATGTCGGCCATGAAACTTCCATTTGGCTCATAACGGGCCAACTGCTGAACCTTGGTGCTGATTTGCTGCCGGTAGTACTGCTCCAACTCTGGGTATTCGGGATTCACTTGCTCAATGATGGCGACAGGATCTGCCTGTTGCCAGCGGGTGAGCATGCTGCCTCCAATACCCCCAACCACCAAAATGGCTGCCACTGCTGCTGCCAACTTAAAAAACCGCTGTAGGGTGAGGGGGCTACTGCTCGAACGTTTGTTTAACTTACGGTCGATGTCGGCCCACACCTTCAAGCTGGGAATCGCGTCATCAAATGCTTCGCGGTTGTCCAAAACAAAATTTTCAATTACATCTCGTTGCATGATAAAAACAAATTTGAAACACAAAACTCAACAAACTAACAATCAATACACAAAACTCAAAACCCCAACGCCCTCCGTTGGTTTTGTTGGGTCAAAATATCTCTTAGCCGCTGTTTTGCCCGACTGTATTGTGATTTTGAAGTCGCCTCGGTGATCCCGAGGATTTCTCCAATTTCCTGGTGGTCATATCCCTCCAGCATGTAGAGGGAAAAAACCACCCGATAGCCGTCGGGCAACTCAAACAGCGCATTTTTTATGGCTTCAACGCTCATCCCTTCTGCACTGGCATCCAGGTGATCATCGGATTTAATGTTGCCGTGTTTGTCTTCCAACTCACTGAATTGCAGGCGCCTTTTTTTGAGCGCGTTGATGCAATTGTTGACCACAATCCGCTTGATCCAGGCTCCTACTGCCGATTCAAATTTGAAGGTATTCAGCTTGGTGAACACATCCAGGAAAGCATTTTGTAAAATGTCTTCCGCCTCGAATTCGTCTTTCACCATCCGCAAACAAATGTTGTACATCGACCTGGAATAAAGACGGTACAACTCGAACTGCGACTGTCGGTCGCCTCGTTTACACTTCTCTACCAGTTCGCGGTGTGTATTAACGTAATCCAATTTTACAATCTTATAGGTTGCTAAGTAACGCAGAAAAATAAGCTACCCGATTTTTTGCGTCATACTTAAGGTCAGGTTTCCTCTCTACAGGTCTATTTACTTCCAAGGACAACAAGTGTTAAAAAGGGTTGCACGTAAAATAAAAAAGTTTGGACGGAAATGTTCTTCTGCCCAAACTTTTTCATTTTCAACCCAAAAATCGGTGGTTTATTTTTCGATTACCACTTTTGCACTCAGCACTTCCTGGTTGATAGTGATTTTGTAAAAGTAGTTTCCAGCGGGCAATTGGCTGCCATTCAGCTCATTGGTATAAACGCCGGGAGCCGCTTTATCGTTGCGGATGACCTTGACCAATTTTCCATCGGCACTGTACAAGCTGATGTTCAGTTGGGCAGTTTCGGAGAGGGAATAGTGCAAGGTATTCGTTTGCTGAAATGGATTGGGGTACAAGCCCAACAAGCTAAAGGAAGAAGTCTTCAACTTTGCATTCCGCAAGGAAGTAGCTATCGGAGGATTAAGCGGTGCTGCTACATCCAAAACGGTTTTGGCCGCACTGGCCGCGCTGGCTTTACGGAGACGGTTTTCACCATTGCGGCTTGACCATGCCTCCACAAAACGCTCGGTATTGGCTGGCTTCAACACATCGCTGAAATAGTAATTGGCTTGTACGCTATCCGCCTTGATGTCGAGGATAAAGTGGCCATTTTCTACCAGATCTACGAATTTCAAGTGCGGATTGGGAACTCCCAAATTGGCGCCAGGAAAAGGCACAATTGACGTATTCATTTGCTTTTGTAAGGCCAGTGCAGTGGGACGGCTGCCCAGGTTTTCGTCAAAGTTGGCAGAAGTGATACTTGGCGTCATGAATTCAACGGCCAAAGAACCTTGTCCGGTAGCTGGATTGTATCCAGGGTTGGCCGTATAGTTCGGTAATTTGCCAATACCGGGTAAATCAAGAATGGTAAGGTTATTGGGTTTTTCTGGTACATCGTACGCAAAAGAACAATGAAAATCTCCAGTCAGCATCACTACGTTGTTGATTTTGTTGTTTTTGAGGTGGCGCAAAATCTGTGCGCGTTCAGCAGGATATCCGTCCCAGATGTCGAGAAACAGGCCTTCCAGACTTTCAAAAGTAAACGCCGGATTGTTGAGGCCAAAGGCAGCCCAACCCACGTTGAATTCTGCAAACATCACCTGCTGTCCGATTACTTTCCAGCGGGCTTTGGAAGTTGACAATTCATTGAGCAACCAGGCTTTTTGGGCTGCGCCCAAAATGGTGCGGGTAGTATCTTGAAGTGCAGGGTTGCTGATGCTGGCCAATTGTAGTTCGCGGCCTTCAAGTCGGGTATCCAACATCAACAGATCCAACAGGTTTCCGTAAGAAATTTTGCGGTAAACCGAAAACTGCGCGTTGTCGCGAATCGGCATCCATTCAAAATAAACCTGCTTGGAAATGGCTTTGCGCGCATTCCAATCTCCTTCGTTGGTCTGGTGGTTTTCGGCACCGTCTTTGTATGCATCATTGGCGCTTTCGTGATCGTCCCATACGGTGATGAATGGATGCTGCTGGTGGATGCGGATCAAGCTGGAATCCAAACGGTACAAAGAATAACGGGTACGGTAATCCGCCAAGGAAAGAATTTCGGTTTTGGGCTCCAATGTCCGGGTTTTTGCTACGGTAGTATCTCCATATCCCCCTTGAGCGTATTCGTAGATGTAGTCACCGAGGTGAATGATGGCATCAAGGTCGCGGCGCTCAGCCAAACGCTGATACACGTTAAAGTAACCCGCCTGGTAATTGGAGCAGGTAACTACGCCAAACTTCAAATGGCGGTTTTGATCAGCAGTTGGGGTCGTTTTGGTTTTGCCAGTAAGCGAATTGCGGCCCAGTGCTGTAAATCCGTAATAATAGGTAGTGCCTGCCTGCAAGCCTGTCACGTCGATCTTTACGGTGAAATCACGCGCAACGTTGGTGGTAAAACTACTGTTGCGTACCACATTTTTCAGTTCCGGATCGGTTGCTACCCGCCAGCGCACTTCAATTGGGCCTCGTTCGGGTGACTCAGGTGTAACCCGCGTCCAAATGATGACGCGATCTTCCAGGGGATCTCCACTGGCTACGCCGTGAAAAAACGGCGCCCACTGGGGATTGGCGGTGGTCAAATCCAGGCGGTTTTGAACGGTGGCACCGTGGAATGGGTTCTGGTCATTTTGCCCAAAGGCTACGCTGATAGCAAAGCAAAATAAAATTGCAAGGAAAGGTGATTTCATTGGAATGGTTGTTTTTGTATCATTTCCTCAAAGGAAAGCGAGAAGAATGAACTAAATATAAATGCATGGTTAATTCTGTACACAGATGTCGCATTTAAGTCTATCCAAATGGAATTAAAGTCTAAAACCTGGTGAAGACTATCGACAAGTTGCCTATTTTTAGGAGTATTAACCAAAATCCAAAAATCTATTTATGAGCGCACATGAAATCGATTACCACATCCATGGCGAAGAGATGCAGTTTGTGGAAATTGAACTCGACCCAATGGAGACCGTGATCGCGGAAGCTGGTAGCTTCATGATGATGGACGAGGGCATTGAGATGGCTACAATTTTCGGTGACGGGAGTCAATCTGACACTTCAGGGCTTTGGGGCAAGTTGCTTTCGGCAGGCAAGCGCCTGATCACTGGCGAAAGCTTGTTCATGACCGCCTATACCCACGCCGCAGCCGGCAAAAAGCGCGTTTCTTTTGCTGCACCTTATCCCGGAAAAATCATTCCCCTGGATTTGAGCAAATTGGAAGGAAAAATCATCTGCCAGAAAGATGCTTTCCTATGCGCCGCCAAGGGTGTTGCCGTAGGTATTGAGTTTTCTCAAAAATTAGGCCGTGGTTTTTTTGGTGGAGAAGGCTTCATCATGCAAAAACTGGAAGGCGATGGCATGGCCTTTGTACATGCAGGGGGCAGCATCATTGAGAAAAAACTGGAACTGGGCGAAGTTCTAAAAATTGATACAGGTTGCCTGGTGGCTTTTACCCGGGATATTGATTACGACATCGAAATGGTGCGCGGAGTACGCAACATGATTTTCGGCGGCGAGGGCATTTTCTTTGCCAGGCTGGAAGGCCCCGGTACTGTCTGGATTCAATCGCTGCCCTTTAGCCGACTGGCTGATCGGGTACTTCAAGCTTCTCGCCATTATGGCAAAGGCGGCAAGGATGAAGGCAGCATTTTAGGCACTTTGGGAAATTTGCTAGACGGCAATTGATGATTAAGTACTGATGATCGCTCCTAAGTCGTATTTTTGAACATGCTAATCATCGTTCGAATCTTAATACTGCTTTTCATTATTGCCCTGATGGTTTTTATGGGGCACCTTTCAGTGCGCATTGACAAGCGGAAGAGAAGGGAAAAATACCGCAATTTTTTTCAGGATACCCTGGGGTCGATTTGGACCACAGGCGGGGAAAGTTTTCTACCTGTACCTTCTCTAAAAGTAGAAGTAGACCCTTATTGCGAGCGTTTAAGGAAAAAGCGCAACCTAATTGTGGCGCTTTTTTGGCTAATCTGGATTTTTATTGTGGTCTTTTTTATCGTCTTATAAAAAAAGGGAAACACCCAATCCATCGGTGCTTCCCTTTTTTTATTGGAAGTTGATTTGCGTTAATTCTGCGCAATCAAATCGTGCATGATGCGCAAGGTTTCACGGATGTAAACGTCTTTTGAAACCCCCTCGATAAAGTCTTTGTTTCTGGCTAAAGTCTTTTCGTTGTCTGGGCTGCTTTCCATTTTCTTGGCGTCCAGGGCAATGTTGCGTACTCCTTTGTTGATCACATCCTTGAAGGCATTCCGGAAATCGTTGGACAGCTTTTCCTCAGCTGTTTCATCCTTGCGGAATTGATCTATATTGAGCATGATGGAAGAGTTCTTGCGTTCTGCTTCGATGTATTTGGCATGGCTCAATATTTTTTGGAAACCAGGATCTTGCTCCAGTCGCGCTTTACTGCGGCGCTTCAGCTCTTCCAGATTTTTGATTTTGAAGGCATTCTGGCTATAGTTTGCGGCTGCAATTTCAGTCCAGTTCAATGGATAGTCCTCTTCGCGCTCGCCAACGGGCAGGTAGTGGTAAGTATCCGGCAAGATGATATCGGGGGTTACACCGCGCAATTGGGTAGAACCACCGTTGATGCGGTAAAACTTCTGGAGGGTAATTTTGATATCGCCCAATGGCTTGAACTGTTCGTACCCGCTGATGGCCTGATCGAGGTTGAATACCCGTTGTACTGTTCCTTTCCCGTAAGTGGATTTACTGCCCACTATCACGGCGCGGCCATAATCCTGCAAGGCTGCTGCCATAATTTCGGAGGCCGAGGCCGAGAAAGAATTGACCATGATGACCAGTGGGCCAGCGTATTGGACTGCCGGGTTGCGGTCGTAATTGATTTCGGGCTGATCAGTGCGACTCTTCACCTGTACAATTGGGCCACTTTCGATGAAGAAACCCGACATTTTCACCACATCGTTCAATGATCCACCGCCATTATTGCGCAAGTCGATGATCACCCCTTTAACATTTTCGCCCTTGAGTTTTTCCAATTCCTTGGCAACGTCGGGTGCGCAAAAGCGGCCATCTGAGCGTTGGAAATCGGCATAAAACTTGGGCAAATAAACGTATCCTACCTTTTCTTCAGGTGTAGCGCCATCCAGAATCAGCGATTTGACATAGCTTTCTTCAAATTCCACTACATCTCTGATGATGCTGATTTCCTTGGTGCTGCCGTCTACTTTTTTGATCATCAGGCGCACTTTGGTGCCTTTCTTGCCCCGGATATGCGTCACTACTTCATTGGTCAGCATGCCTGTGAAATCAACCCATTCGCCGTCGTCACCTTGGGCAGCTTTGAGGATGAAATCATTTTCTTGTAATTCCTTGCCTTTCCAGGCAGGTCCTCCGACCACCACTTCGGAAACTTTGGTAAAATCCCCTACATTTTGCAGGCGAGCACCAATCCCTTCCAGGCGACCAGAAATATTCAAATCAAAGTCTTGCTTGTCGGCAGGTTCCAGAAAATCGGTATGTGGATCGTAGAGGTGCGTAAAGCAATCGAGGTAAAGGCTCAATCGGTCGTTGCGCTTGGTTTTGCTCAATCGGATGTACCAGTCATCATAACTCTTGAGCAACGCTTTGCGGGCTCCGATCTCGATGCTATCGGGAGTGCTTGGTGCGGCGGTTTCTCCGGATTTGGCAGATTTTAAGCCTTCCTCTTTGTCCATGATGCGCGCCAGGGTCTCGTATTTGAGCATTTTGTGCCACATTTCTTTGAGTTCGGCATCGCTTTTGGCGAAGGAGCGTTTTTCCGGATCGGTTTCGTATGCTTCCGTGACACTAAAATCGAAAGGTTGTGCCAAAATCTCACGGTAATACCCCTGAGTTTTGAGCATTGATTTTTCCATCAAGCCAATCGAAAGGTCAAAAAAAGTGGAGTTGCCACTGTTCACCTCGTCGTCCAATTTCAGGCGATAAGTGTCCAGTTTTTTGACGTCATCCTGTGTGAAAAACCGTTTGCTGGGATCAAGAGACTCCAGGTATAATTTGTAAAATTTTTCAGAAAAGCTGTCGTCTATCGTTTTTGGATCGAAATGAAGCTCGTTCAAAAAAGAAACGATTAACTTCATCAACACAGCATCTTTTTCTGCACTCACTGCTGCCCTGCGTGGATAAAAGGCAACCAGGAGAAAACCGGCTAACACTACCGATAGAAATATTGGTCCTCTAAACTTCATAATCACCGCTTTTAACGATTGAACGTATGTCTTTTTAACGAATTGGTTTTGTTCCATGGGTTACGTGCCAAATATTTAACGAATAAATAACAACTTTGGGAAATTATCAGCGAAAGTTACGAAGAAAGTTAAAAATCAGGGGCATTGCATTCTCAACCCGAATTCTTCAAAGTTCCATTGCTTCCATTATTTTAACGCTGATTGATCAAAAGTAGTTGCAAAAATTAATTTTCAATATTTTCAAAAAATATTGAAAATACGCTTTTTTTTCTTACCTTTGTACCAATCAATTCCGAAAAGCTATGGTCTCTCGCATACGCATGAAGCTGGATTTATTTGCACAATCCTTTCTATTGTTTACCCTGATCTTGGTTTTTTCCTCCGAATCTAAACAAAGTTCCATCATCACGCTGATTGCCCTGGTGTTGGTTCAAATTCTCAGTACTGCGCAGTTGTGGTTGAAGCATGCCTATCGACCAGCAAGAGTTTATTTGGTGCTGTTTTTGGCAACGGGAGCTTTACTTCCTTTTGGATTGTATTTTTTCAACCCTTTGGCCTGGCTGATTTTGCTGGCATTAAGCCTGATTTATTCTGCCCATACCATTCGAATTGCTTTGGTGGTGTTGCGGCGGCCCAGGTCTTTTTGGGACATTAGTTAATTACCAATGCATTATGAAGAAATATTTTTAATATGCTAAAAAATTAATACCAATATCTAGAATAGTGGAATCTACACCATTGAAGATAGTCCTACCTTTACACTTCCAAAAAAATAAATTATTCTACCAAAAGCCGTAGAAATCCATCCAAAAACCTAAAATAAATATTACTTGCTAACAGATAGGCTATCTTTGATCCATCATATAAAAGTAAGTGATCATCTAAAAGAAATTTAGTGCGCAAGGTTGACTTGCCAATCATAAAGATATTCTTGGCAACTTACACGCTTCTGTGTGTATTGTCAAGGGTTTTGGGAATAGGAAGTTTGGTTGCCCCACTTCAAGCCGGTGAGACGGTTTAAAGTGGGCGACTTTTTTTTATACCTACCATTTCACATTATTACACTTTTCGTTAACATCATCCCACCGTTTAATGTTATCTTTGGGACAGCGCGTGATTCTTCAATCGTCCTTGATACACCTAAGTTGTTCATCCCATGCTCAAATGTCTAATCGTAGATGATGACCTGATGGCCCGCACTGCAATGGAAAATCTTTGCAAGCGTGTCGAAAATCTCGAAATCGTAGCCAGTTTCGATTCGGCAGAGTCCGCTCTGGCCTTTCTGAACAACGATCGGGTTGACCTTGTATTTTTGGACATCGAAATGCCGGGATTAAGCGGCATCGAGTTTATGGATCGCCTGACCAGTTTTCCACACATTATCATTACTTCCTCGCGAACAGAATATGCTTACGAAGCATTTGAATATCAGGTAATCGATTACCTCAAAAAGCCCATTTCGTTTTTGCGTTTTCAGCGGGCGCTCGAAAAAGTAATGGATGCAGAGCGTCGCATCCAAAAATACAAAGAAGACGCCAAAGACATTTACATACGCGAAGAGGGGAAATTGGTACGGGTCAGTTTGGATGACATTTTGTTTTTTGAAAACCTGGGGGATTACGTTACCATTCGTACCGCCAACGGCAAACGTCACGTTATTCATGGTACCATGAAAGGGATTGACTCAAAAATGATCGATCCTCGATTTGTAAAAGTTCACCGTTCTTACATCATCAACCTGGACAAGATTAAAGACATCGAGGAAAATACCCTGGTCATTGCGGAGACCGTCATCCCTATTAGCAGAAGCCATAAACAAGGGCTACTGAATCGGCTCAACTTTCTATAAGCATGGACAACATCTCTCAAACGGAAGAGAATTACCTCAAATCCATTTATAAAATTTCGGAAAAAAGTGGCGCCAAAGCCAGTACCAACGCCATTGCTGCAGATCTGAATACCAGTGCAGCTTCGGTAACGGACATGATCAAGCGCTTGAATGAAAAAAGTCTGGTGCTGTACGAGAGTCGCCGCGGAGTGAGCCTCACCACGGAAGGCTTGCGCCTCGCCACCGAGCTCATTCGCAAACACCGCTTGTGGGAGGTCTTTTTGGTAGAAAAACTGCGTTTTTCCTGGGATGAAGTGCACGATATCGCCGAACAACTGGAGCACATCAAATCTGAAGAGTTGGTCAAAAGACTGGATACTTTTCTCGCTTTTCCGAAATTTGACCCACATGGCGATCCCATTCCAGATGCCGAGGGTAATTTTACTTTTCGAAAGCAAGCACCGCTTTCAGATTCGAAAACGGGAGACTGGGTGATCGTTGTAGGAGTGCAAGACCACTCCCCCGCTTTTTTGCAATACCTGGATCGACTTCATCTAGGATTGGGAGCCACCTTGTCCGTTTTGGATTGCCATGAGTACGATGAATCGATGAAAGTGCGCCTCAGCAATGGAAACGAAGAAACCTTGTCGAGGAAAGTCTGTGAGCATTTGCTGGTACAAAAGCAGCAAAAAGCATAAAGCCGCAGAGCAAACTCCACGGCTTATTTATGATATAAGTCAAGCATTCCTATTCTGATGTCAAGCTACGCTCGCTTGCTGATCAATTCACTTTCTACCATTTCCTGGGCATTCAAGGCATCGAAAGTATACCCTAGTGCACTAAAATGCTCCAATACTTTAGGCAGTGCGTATTCAAGGCGTTCTAAAGACTTGATGCTGTCGTGAAACACGACTATCGATCCAGAAACAGCATTTTGAACTACATTTTTGAGTACTTGATCTGGAGAGATATTGGTATCAAAATCGCCGCTCAAAACATCCCACATTACAATCCGGTAATGGCGCAGCAAAAACTGAGTTTGTTTGGGCGTAACGCGCCCGTAAGGTGGCCGAAACAATGAAGTTTTAGCCTGGCTTGCACCTTGGCGGATGTTGTGGAAATACGTCAAATTTTCGGTAACCCAGCCGTTGAGGTGATTCATGGTGTGGTTGCCGATGGTATGACCAGCATTGCTTACCTGTTGGAAAATTTCTGGATACTTGCGGATGTTGTCACCTACACAAAAAAAGGAGGCTTTTGCATTGTACTTTTCCAACTGATCCAGCACCCATGGAGTGACTTCTGGAATGGGACCGTCGTCAAAAGTGAGAAAAATTTGTTTTTCATCGGTAGGAATCCTCCATGTAAAATGGGGGAACATGTTTTGGATAAACTGGGGTGTTTTGATTAAATACATAGTGTTGAGTTTTAAGTGTTGCTGCTATTCTGTGCAACAACGCTACTGTTCATGGGAAAAAAAAATGACAAAAAAACAGCACCGTGAGCAACTCAGAAATGAAATCCTGTTCTGTTGCATACCAGACCCACTTAAATTTGTACTTTTGTCGGTCTAAAATGCGCAAGCACTGTTTTCTGCATAACGCAATAAATCGAAAATGGGCTGCTCAAATGCGTATTTTTTTTAGAATTTTTTTGAAAATAATTCTATCGATCTTTTTTCATGGAAAATATCCGCGTTCGTTTTGCGCCCAGTCCTACCGGAGCGCTACACATTGGAGGGATTCGTACCGCGTTGTACAACTATCTCCTGGCCAAAAAATTTGGTGGTACTTTCATTCTGCGCATTGAAGATACCGATCAAACTCGATTTGTACCCGGCGCTGAAGCCTACATCATAGAATCACTGCGCTGGGCAGGTATCGTCCCCGTAGAAGGCCCCGGTTTTGGTGGTGAATACGGCCCCTATCGGCAATCTGACCGCAAAGCAATCTACCTGGATTATGCCGAGCAGTTGATTGAATCCGGTCAGGGCTATTATGCCTTCGATACCCCGGAAGAACTCGATGCTGCGCGCAGTGCCGATGAAAATTTCAAATACGACAGCAAGACGCGTCTATCGCTTAAGAATAGCTTGAGTTTGAGCCCAGAGGAAGTCACTAGCCGCCTGGCTGCTGGAGAAGCCTATGTGATTCGGCTCAAGGTACCCGAAAACGAAACAGTGTTGATTCAAGACCTGGTGCGTGGAGAGGTGTCCTTTCAAAGCAATGAGTTGGATGACAAAGTCATGCTCAAAGGAGATGGCATGCCTACGTATCACCTGGCCAATGTGGTAGACGATCGTTTGATGAAAATCACCCACGTCATTCGCGGCGAAGAATGGCTACCCAGTACTGCCCACCACGTGCTGTTGTACCGGGCCTTTGGTTGGGAAGCAGAAATGCCTCGCTTTGCGCACTTACCGCTCATTCTCAAGCCAAATGGACAAGGAAAATTAAGCAAACGCGATGGATCCCGCCTGGGGATTCCGGTTTTCCCTATTTCCTGGGTGAGCGAAACGCCAGAGGATTCCTTTGTCGGTTTCCGGGAGTTTGGTTTTGACCCCCGTGCCATGGTCAATTTTATGGCCTTCATGGGTTGGAACCCCGGCACTGAGCAAGAAATATTCAGCATGGACGAACTCGCAGCAGCTTTTTCGGTTGAAAAAATTGGAAAATCTGGAGCGCGGTTTGATTTTGATAAAGCCAAGTGGTTCAACCAGCAGTACATCATGGCCAGCAGCGATGAGGAGCTGGCGCTGACCATTCGCCCACTCATTGAAGCCCAGGGACATCAGCCAACTGAGGCCTTTTTGCGCAGCTTTGCGGGTATGATGAAAGAGCGGGTTGTGCTTTTCCCCGATTTCTGGACCAATGGTGCGTACTTCTTTGAAGATTTTACCGTTTTTGATGAAGCAACTATCCGCAAAAAGTGGAAAACCGATGGCAGTCGTGCTATCTTTACTCCATTGGTAGATCAACTGGAACAATTGGTTGATTACAATCCTGGAGCAGTCCAGGCTTGTGTTGAAGCATTTACCAATGCTGCAGGACTGAAATTTGGAGATGTATTGCCTATCTTACGGGTAGGCCTCACGGGTACGATGAAAGGCCCGGCAGTATTTGACATGATGGCGCTCTTGGGCAAGGCTGAATGCCGTCGCCGACTGGAAAGAGCGTTTGATTTATTTGATAAATTAAGCTAAGTTGTTTGTCTTAGAGTAACACACTCTAAGGCAAACATCAAACTATTGACCAAAAACCGAACACATCATCCCATGGACCAATTGTACATTGTCCAACACAAAGTCATTTGTTTTTCCTCGAACAGGAAGAAATCCCGCCTTTTTATCGATATTGTAATCACTGCATTTATGGTTGTTCAAGAATCCGTAAAACGCAAAACTTCCGTTTTGTTATGAAGTATTTGATTTACACTGTTTCGATATTGGTTCTTTGCATGATGCTAGGTTCTTCTTTGTACGCTAAAACAGAGAAACCCATCCGTCATTACTCCTTGACCCGTTTGGTTGGAGATACAACTGTAGTTTCCTGTGAGGATGCCGATACAGCGTACAGCACCTGGTTCAATACCTTGCAATTGCAGGTGGTATTGCCTGCCCAACTCAGTGGCAATACCGTCACCATCTCGCCAGAGCCGCCAGAAACATTCACGTTTCGAGGCCCTTGCCACGATACACTGCGACTGACCTTCCTGGTAAAAAATAGCGGCGGTGCCCAAATATCCAATACGACTTACGTATTTATTGTGCTAGATACCCTGGCGCCACGAATCGTTTCCAGCATTGCCGATTCTTTGATTTTGGGTTGTAAAGATCTTGTTCCGGATTCTTCTACGGTCACCATCACCGACAACTGTGCCCTCGACACCGTCATTTACAATCAAACCATCCAGGGCAGTGGCAACTGTGTATACCGACGCAAATACATCCGTACATGGAGGGCTATTGATGCCTGCGGCAATCGCAGTGATTACCGACAAGTCATTATTGTAACCGATAACGACGCCCCCGAATTTGGGCAATTCCCAAGGGATACTACCCTTCCATGTAGTGCTTCCATTGCCCCGGAATCACTGGGGATGCCCATCTTGAGAGACAATTGCGACCTCAATCCCGTCTTGAGTTTTACGGATGAAATCGTACCCAACTCAGACCCCAATTGCAAGCGAACTTATGAATTGCGCCGCTTGTGGAAAAGCGAGGATGCTTGCGGCAATAGCGCCGTGCGCCGACAAATCATCAACGTGGTGGACAATATTGCGCCAACCTTCACCCCGCCACGCGACACCGTCATCGATTGTCGTTTTGCTGAAGATCCGCAGTATTCAGGTAGTCCGCGCAACATCCGCGACAATTGCAGCAATTTAACCGAAGCGAACCTCAGCTTCAGCGATGTACTCCAAAATGGGACTTGCAACAACAATTACATTGTGCTGCGTACCTGGAGACTTACGGATAGCTGTGGCAATTTTGTCACCGCTCCTCAACGAATCGAAGTAGTTGATCGAACTGCTCCTGAAATTACCCGCGCTCCGATTAATCTCGTTTTAAATTGTGATGCCAACCTGGACGCCGAAGCGCGCTTCAATACCTGGATCAATACTTTGGGCAATGCTCTGGCAGTGGACAACTGTACCACTCCTTCATCTGCCCTGCGCTGGATTCTGCAAGATGCTCAAAGCAACGGACAAGTTACTTTTCCATCTTTAAGTTGCTCAACGGGCAGCAAAATCATCCTGGAACGGAGGGTACGCTTTATTGTGGAGGACGAATGTGGCAACCGCGATACGGCAACCGCAATTTTTCAGGTAATTGACGATCAGGCGCCTGAGCTCAGCAATTGTCCCGCAAATGCAACAATCAATACCGACCTGGGTTCCTGCACAGCCAGCTTCACCCTACAGCCCCCCCAGGTTGAAGACATCTGTCGCTTTGCTGCACCAACTGCCGAAGACCTTTTTTATGGTTATTCGATCAATAAAGGCCCAATAAAAACTGTGCCTGGTTTTGTCCCAGTGCAAGTGACATTAAATGCCGGGATCAATTTGATTGTCTATTATGTCCGGGATTGTGCCGGCAACACCGACTCTTGTAGCTACACCATCACCGTGCGTGATCAGGAGCGACCTGAGATTGTTTGCCCCAATGATTACAATCTGGTATTAGCCACCGGAGCTTGTACGGCACCGCTTACCTTGCCCAGACCAGTTGTAACCGACAACTGTAGCCTGGCAGGCAGTTACAATCGGACTTTGCCCCTGGATAGCGCCAGCGCATTTTTGACCTATACATATACCGCTATATTAAACAGTTATCTTGCTGGAGGTAAATTGTTGCGCTATGACGGCGTAGCACCCAACGCCACCGGTGATGCAACCATCATTGTAGACTACAAGGGAGATTTCAATTCTCCGAATGCCATACTGGAAGTGTTTGGCGAAAATGGCCGTTTCCTGGGCAGTTCAAACGAAGGCGATGCCTCTTGTAGCCAAGCAGGGCAACTTATTTTAAGCATTCCCCGAGACACCTTCAATCGCTGGGCCGCAGACGGGGTCATCAATCTGCGCGTAGCGCCACGGCGGATCAGCACTCCATCGGGTCAGCCAGGAGAAGGAGTCAATCCTTGCAACCCTTCTGCAATTGTCAATGATGGAGACACAGATAGAAAGGGCTATATTTTTGCCAATTTGGCCTATCCCAGTGTTTTGCCAACCTATTATGCCCAAGGCGTGACCCCACTTACCCCTACGCGCATGCCTGTTCCGCCGGATAGCGTTCGGGTACAATTTGCAGTGGGAGAGACCCGGGTATCCTATGTGATTCTCGACTCCAGTGGCAACGCCGATACCTGTACATTCAAAGTGACGGTAAGAGATGCTGAACTTCCAATAGCCAAATGTAAAGCCACTACCCTCTTCATCAACCCATCCGGGTTGGAGGCCGAACAAGTAGAAGCCAGTGAAATTGATGCCGGAAGTACCGACAACTGTGCCATCGCCAACCTTACCCTAACCCCCAGCACGTTTACCTGTACTCAGGCAGGGTCGGTTCAAAATGTGACACTTGCGGTAACCGACCGCGCAGGCAATGTGGCCAGGTGTTCTACCATTGTGCGCATTGAAACCGCGCGCCCGGCTCCCGCAGCCAACTCTGGTCTTTGTGGAAATGACACCCTTTCCTTGTACGCCAATCCGCCAATTGCCGAAGGAGGAACCGTATTTACTTTCCGCTGGACGGGGCCAAATGGATTTACCTCAAATTTACAAAATCCGGTTATCCCCAGAGTTAGCTCACGCAATGCAGGATCCTATTCGGTAGAAATCACCGGAATCACCAACTGCAAATCTACCGGGGTGGTGGAAGTTTCCATCGAAGACCTTCCAGTGACGCCAACGTTGTTGCTGACCAAAGAAAATTACTGCGCAGACGAAGACATCATTCTTAATTCTTCCATTGCGCCTTCTGGCACCAATGTAACTTACCGCTGGTACAAAGGGGAGGCGCCCAATGGCACCTTGATCAGCCAAACGATTGTGCCTAGCTTTACCTTGCGCGCACCTCATGCCGAGAGTCAGGACAATTATTACCTGACCATTGAATCGGCAGGATGTGTGTCTTTGCCCTCTGCACCCAAAATGATTCGTATTTTCAGAAAGCCCTTGGCAATTCCCAAAACAAGCAGTTATTCGTTGTGCGAAGGACAGTCTATCGTATTGGGTACGGAAGTAGCCGGGCCGGGCATCACCTATTTGTGGACGGGGCCTAATGGTTACAGCTCAACCAGTCAGTTTCCACCAGCCATCACGGCAGCAACTGCTGCGAATGCCGGAGTGTACACCCTGGTTATTTCTCGCTTCAATTGTACCTCCGATCAGGCTTTCATTCCAGTTAGCGTAGTGCCCCGCCCCCGACAGCCCCAGTTGACCTACTCAGGAGCGATCTGTGAGGGAGGCAAAATTACTTTGCGCACCAACTCTACGGCATCTTTGTATACCTGGGTGAGCCCTAGTCTGGAAGAGTTTCGGACGAGCATACCCAGCTTCGACATCAACAATGCCAGCAATGCACAAGAAGGAAGCTGGCGTTTGTACTTGACGACCCAAGAGTGCAGCTCAGATCTTTCTCAGGCATTGGAAGTAACGGTTTATGACAAACCCAAGCCCAAAGCATCTGCTACGCCCCCCAATGTTTGTGAAGGCAGCCGCCTTGAATTGAGGGTTACCCCTGCCACCCCTAACGCTGCTTTCCAATGGTCGGGTCCCAACAATTACAGCTCGGTAGGCAATACCGTTGCAATTGAAAATACCCGCCAGGTCAATGCCGGGCGCTATTTGGTAAAAGTCACCAGCATTGAAGGTTGCGTTGGCATGGATTCTTTAGTGGTAGAGGTAATCAACAGCATCCGCATATTCAATGTCACCAACAACGCCCCACGCTGTTTGCCAGGGCCTACCGACATTACCCTTTCAGCAAATTTTTTCCCACCAGATGACGGCAATTTCCGCTACAGCTGGACAGGGCCCAACAACTATACCTCCAACAAAGCTCAAGCTGTTTTGCCCAATGCAACCCAGGCCAACAGTGGCAATTATTCGGTGGTGATCACCACGGCGGGAGGTTGTGCTTCAGAGGCTGTGAGTACACTGGTCAATGTAACCGATCCTCCGCTTACACCAACTGCCCCCAAGCTTTCGGAAACGACTGTTCAACCCTTGTGTGCCGATGGTGCCATTACCTTGTGTACCAACGCATACCAGGGCAATACCGTAACCTACAACTGGATCACGCCTACCAAGGGCATCATTTTGAGCAGTACCCCTTGTTTTTCAATCCCTAAATCTGCGGCGGATGATTCTGGAATTTACTCGGTATTTGTAAGCATCGACGGCTGTAACTCGCGAGAGTCTGGAGAAGTACTGATCCAAGTTACGCCCAAGCCCAGCATCACAGCATCAACCAGCGGCCCCGTTTGTCAGGGATTGCCGTTTGAATTAAAATCTACCTTCGTACCTGGCGCACAATACAATTGGAGTGGACCCAACTTTAGTTCTTCGTTGGTCAATCCAGTTGTACCGGAGGCTGATTCGGCTCAGCACGCCGGGATTTACTCCGTTTTTGCAACCTTGAACGGATGCAAATCAGCAGTAGCTACAACCAAACTCGAAGTATTGCCAGGGGCTCGACGCCCTTCAGTGGTGGGCAATAGTCCCTTGTGCATCAGTAGCCTAGGTACCCGCCTGCGCTTGTCATTGCGACCAGGCACCTCCACACCCGGTGCTTTGTACACCTGGAGTGGACCCAAAGGCGTGCTGGGAAGCAGTTCCACAACCGATTTTGACTTAACCGATTTCAGCAATTATGCCGAAGGAATCAACACCTTCACCGTACAAGCTACCCTGGGGGTTTGCAATTCCAAGGCATCTGAGCCATTCCCGATTGTGTTCAGCAAAGTACCTGGCGGACAAGCTTTTGCGGGCGCAGATCAACTGGGCTGCGAAAAGGTTGCGGTCAACCTAAATGCGCAAGCGCCTGGACAAGGAACGGGGGCATGGAGCCTAGTACAAGGGGATACTACCGGAATTCGCATTGTAGATCCAAGTCTGGCCAAAACTTTGGTCAATGGGCTTAAAGGTGGGAACACCTATACTTTCCGTTGGTCGCTTTCCAATGGTGCCTGTACCAATTATTCCACCGATGACATCAATGTTACAGTTAGCAAACCCGATACTTCTTTTGCGGGAACAGATATCTTGGCTTGTTTTTCAAGAGAAATCAAACTGAACGCCAAGCCTTCCATTAATGCACCAGGTAGCTGGTCGCAATCGGAAGTACAAGGCTTATTGGGCGTGACCATTCTGGACACCAATTCACCCAAGACGGGCGTAACCGGAATGCAACCCGGCAACTTGTATGCTTTTACCTGGACACTTCGCGCTGGCGGCTGTGGCAACATCACCGATGAAGTGCTGGTACTCATTTCTGATCCTGGGCCGTATGCAGGGATGGATCAATCTATCTGTAGTGCCGAATCCATGATTCAACTGGATGCCGACAAACCAACAGATGGCAGCCGGGGACGCTGGACGAGCCTTACTCCAGGAGTCAGTATTCCCAATCCGGATGAAATCAATGCTCAAGCCCGCAACCTTAAAGTTGGAGACAATCTTTTCGTTTGGGAGGTCGACAATGGCATTTGTGGCAAAGACTCCAGGGATACTGTAATCATCACTTACAAGCGATCACCCAAAGCGGTAAAAGATCAAGTGGTAGGTGGGTTTGGGGTAGACGTTCCGATCAACGTGCTGCTCAACGATACCATTCCGGCCAATACGCAGGTTAAGGTAATTCGTGAGCCCTTCAATGGTGTATTGGTGGCCAAAGGGAACGGTTTGTTCACCTATACCCCGCGCACCAATTTTGTGGGCAAAGATAAATTCACGTACGAACTCTGTAGTGTAGGTTGTGATTGCTCGCAAGCAGAAGTTGAAATTGAAATCGGGGCAGACATTAATTGCAAAATACCTTCGGTGATCACCCCAAACAACGACCAGATCAATGATGTCTTCACCATTCCTTGCCTTTTGGATGCCAGTCAGTATCCTGAAAGTCAGGTGGTCATCTTCAATCGATGGGGTGATGAAGTGTACCGTTCTGGAAAACCGTACAAAAATACCTGGTCGGGCACCTACAATGGGGAGGATTTACCGGCAGACACTTATTTCTACATCGTCAATTTTGGAAAAGGAGAAAAACCAAAGAATGGATTTTTAGTTATTCAGCGATAAATTTCCCGGCGAAATCTGCGGGACAAACAAAACGGCTATGAGGAGAGTTTACCTATTTATCGTGTGCATAGGCTTGGTATTGGCAGCAAAAGCGCAACAAGAAAACCAGTTTACACAGTTTCAACACTACAAGTTGGGATTCAATCCTGCCTATGCCGGCAATGCCGAAGGCATCTCTATTGCCGCATTGGTGCGCAGTCAATGGCTGGGTATCAAAGGAGCGCCTCAAGTGCAATTGTTATCGCTGAATATGCCCGTACTGAACAACCGGGTAGGGATTGGTGCCAATTTTTCCCGCGCTTCGATAGGCGTAACCCAGCAATATACTGCGGAATTGGCTTATGCCTATCGCATTCCAGCTCCTCGTGGACACCTCAACCTGGGACTGATGACTTCGATTCGCAATTTTCAAATGAATTTTGATGCCTTGCAAGGCTCTCAACCTTTGACCAACGATAATGCAATACCTGTAGGGTTGCAAAGCAAGTATGTCCCCAATTTTGGTGCAGGTATTTATTATGATGCCCAGAATTTTTACATCGGTGTTTCTTCTCCACGCTTGTTAAACGTGAATGTGGACCTAGCGGACGGAAATGGAACGATCTCACGGGAAGTGCCGCACTTTTTTTTGATGACGGGGGTGCTTATTCCCCTGGGTGCAAAGATAAAACTTCAACCACAAACCCTGCTCAAATATGTCAAAGGTGCCCCTTTTGATGCAGATGCCAACTTGAGCTTGATTTTCAACGACCGCCTCACCGTTGGGTTCTCTTATCGTTTGGGGGGATCTCGCGTGACGGGTTTGGGCGAAGCAGTTTCGGGGATGTTCAATGTACAAATGGGCAAGAACATCATGCTGGGTATGTCCTATGACGCAACTTTATCGGAGCTGCGCAAATACAACAACGGCAGCGTAGAGGTCGTACTCAGGTATTTCATCAATGGTCGGAGCTCAGGAGATGTGATTTATGAGAACCCACGGTTCTTTTTTTAACGAAAACGTGTATTTTTTCGTTACCTCTTTAATTATCCGTTTTCAACCCAACTACTATGTACCGTATTTACATTGTGTTTATACTCCTACTGATTGGATGCTGTGACCTTGCTGCTCAAAATGCCGTTACAGTTCGCAATTGTACCCGCATCAATAGTACTTCATTGGAATTTTCTCCAGCTTTTTATGGCAACGGGATGGTGTTTGTGTCTTCTCGAAAAAGAACGGGCGAGGTAGATAAAGTTACTGGCGAAACTTATTTTGAATTGTACTACGCCGATTTTGACGAAGATGGAATCCCCGTTCATGCAGAGCCTTTTTCTGCCGAACTCAATTCAGATCGACATGAAGGGCAAGTCAGCTTTAACAAGAGCTCTGATAAAATGTTTTTCAGCCGCAACAGCATCAGCAAAGGTGTACCACAAGCGGGCAAAGATGATACAGTGCGCATGCGGGTTTATGAGGCATTCAAAGGGCCTTATGACTGGGAACGGGTACGGCCATTGCCCTTCAACAACCTGAACTATTCCTACATGCACCCTTCGTTGAATTACGATGGAACGCGCTTGTTTTTTGCCTCCAACATGCCAGGAGGTTATGGCAAAATGGACATCTATTTTGTAGATTGGGACGGCACCAGGTGGTCAGACCCCATCAATCTTGGGCCTGAAGTCAATACTTCTGGCAATGAGGTTTTCCCTTACATCCACGACAATGGCGCCTTGTTTTTTTCCTCAACCGGATTGCGGGGTTTGGGAGGGTTAGACCTTTTTATGATCGATTTGAGCGGTGCTGAATGGGGCAAGGTGGTCAATTTAGGACAACCCTACAACTCCAAAGCCGATGATTTTGGGCTAATTTTAGACAAAGAAAGTACCCGAGGTTTTTTCTCCTCCAACCGCAGTGGAGGGATCGGGAAAGATGATATTTATGCGTTTGAAGCTCCCGCAGGTTTGCAGGGACTAAAACCAGTGGTGCAGGTTTCACTGCGGGTTGCGGCCATTGACGAAGAAAACAATGCCGCGATGCCAAATGTGAATGTGCGTGTGTTTGAGCGCTCCACAGATGGATTGATCAAGGATGGGAATACCTACGCTGCGACGTTGGTTCCTACTTCGGATCAATCGCAAGAACTGATCATGAAGCTCAACCGCAAAACCGACGACGAATTGGGCAACCCAACCGCAGTTACTGGCCGCGATGGCGCGGCTACGATCTCTTTAGCGGCCAACCGGGAATACGTCATTTTGATCTCCAAAGCAGGTTTTAAAACCCAGGAACTTCCTTTTGTACCAAAAGCTCAGACCTTGAAAAACACTTTGGAGGTTCGGATGGAGCACATCAATTGTATGCCATTGCACGGAATTGCCCTGACGGATAAATACGACAAACCCATTCCCAATGCCAAGATTAGGGTCATCAGCAATTGCAATGGCAAAGAGGTGTTGCTGACTTCCAGTCTGGATGGCAGCTTCGAGCATTGCCTGGATTTAGGCTGCACGTACACCATTTGGGCTGAAAAATATGGATTCAAACCTTCTCAAACCCAGCTTTCAACCGAGAATGTACGCGGAAGCCGGTCTTTTTCCATCAGCATGCGTCTGGTTCCGATCAATGATGAAGTGATGCGAAAACCGCTCGCCGAAGGTACCATAATTGTGATGGAAAACATTTATTACGATTTCAACAAGGCCGCCATCCGCACCACGGATGCCCGCGACCTGGAAGCGTTGACCCGCCTGATGCTCAAATACCCCACGATGGAAGTTGAGTTGGGCGCACATACCGATTCGCGGGGCACCAGTGAATACAATATGCAACTCTCGATTCGCCGCGCGGAAGCCGCCAAAGAATTTCTGGTGCGCAAAGGGGTTGCCGCCAATCGCATCCGTACAACAGGATTTGGCGAAACCCAAATCCGTAACCATTGCAAAGATGGGATAGAATGTGTGGAGAAAGACCACCAGTTCAATCGACGTACCGAAGTGAAGGTCTTGAAGATCAATGAAACGGCCTTGTACGAAGTGAAACCGGGTGGGAATTGATACCCAGTTCTACAAATGCGATGTCATCAACAAATCCAGATTGGTGTATTTGATTTGGAAGCGTTCGCTTAGGTACTCGTTGCACAGGCAACCTTTGTAGGTGTAAACCCCATGCCGCAAGCCAGGGTTGCTAAACAGCAATTGCTCCATGCTGCTCGCTGATCCCGAACGCAACAAAATTGAGGTCAGGATATTGCTGATCGCCATGGAGGAAGTGCGGGGCACTTGAGAGGCAATATTGGGTACACAGTAATGAATGATGCCGTGGCGGATAAAAGTCGGTTTATCCAGCGAAGTCACCTGCGAAGTTTCAAAACAGCCGCCTTGATCGATGCTCACGTCCACAATGACGGCTCCAGGGCGCATGCGCGAAACCATTTCCTCGCTCACAATAACCGGGGCACGGCCACTTTTGGAGTGAATGGCACCGATGGCCACATCTGCGGTCAACAACTCCTCATTGAGGTAATACGGATCGATCGAGGAAGTATACAATTGGCGGCCTACCTGGTTTTGCAGGCGTTTGAGCTTGTAGATGTTGTTGTCAAAAATGCGTACTTCTGCGCCAAGACCCAAGGCTACCCGGGTCGCGTTTTCGGCCACAATGCCCGCACCCAAAATGACTACTTTAGCACTGGGTACGCCAGAAATCCCTCCCAGCAGTACCCCCTTGCCTCCACCAGTACTGGTGAGTAGTTCGGCAGCAGTAAGCATGGCGCGGATGCCGGCCATTTCGCTCATGGTGCGCACTACCGGGAAGTTGTCCAGGTCGTCTTTGATGTATTCCATGGCCAGGGCGATCACTCGCTTTTGGCGCAATTTGTTGATGTATTCTCCCGAAATGATGGGCAGATGCAATGGCGAGATAAGGATTTGATTGGGGTGCATCAATTCAATTTCGGCCAAGGTAGGCGGAGCTACTTTGAGCAAAATTTTGGCCCGAAACACTTCTTCCTTGCTGTGCGCAATTTCAGCTCCTGCTTCAGAAAACTGGTGGTCGGTAAAGTGCGCTTTTTCACCAGCTCCACTTTCTACCACAATCCGATGGCCATAACCCGCCAGGATGGCAACCGAAGAGGGAACCAGCGCTACGCGGTTTTCTTGCAAGGTGCTCTCTTTGGAAATGCCAATGAAGAGTTTTTCCGGGCGCTGTTGGACATCCAACATTTCCGGTTGAGTCTGATATTGGAAGTCGGTCAACGACTTGGGTATGGCGATGGCAGATCCGCCATTTCCTTCTTTTCCACCACTCATGTTTCAGAAAGTAAAATGGGCAAATGCCTCGCTGTGACAGTTTGGCTCTGGCCCCTTTGGGTTCTCACAAAAATAACATTTTCCGCTGGGAATCGCTCAGAATTTCCAAATGAATCCGCAGGGTATCTTCGGGTAGCAGTGGTTCTACGATTTCTGGCCACTCTACAAAGCAGTATTGCTGGCTGTATAGGTAATCTTCTACTCCAATGCCCAACGCTTCATCAAAGCTGCGTAGGCGGTATAGATCGAGGTGATAAGCCGATTGAGCCTGGCCACTGCTAGCATCCAGGTAGGGATATTCGTTCACAATTGAAAACGTAGGGCTGGTTACGGGCGATTGTATGCCCAGGGTTTTGCACAAACCCTGGATAAATGTCGTTTTGCCCGCGCCAACTTCACCGGTAAAAGCAAAAACGCGCACCTCCGGGAAGCTCTCTAACAATTTTTGGCTGTACTGTGGAATTTCTTCAAGATGCTCAATCTGCCACTCCATCGACTCTGGTTTATAAACATGCACAAAAATAAGCAATATTCAAATACCACATTGAGCTAATCAAAAACCAGTGGAATTCTAAACGCTATGAGTTATTATATTTTCAAATATCTAATCAACTGGTTTATTTGTGTTTAAAATTGTATCATTCCGTTTTTTTGTGCATTTTTTTCTTCTAAATACCATACTTTTCTGTATCTTTGCAAAATGGATATGGTAAAAGAGACGGAAGAGAATCTACACGATGATTCTAATGGCGCCGATGACTACGGCGCGAGTAACATCCAGGCACTCGAAGGCTTAGAAGCCGTTCGAAAAAGACCTGGGATGTATATTGGCAGCACAGACTCAAAAGGGCTGCACCACTTGGTTTGGGAAGTTGTGGACAACTCCATTGACGAACACCTCGCAGGTTTTTGTACGTCCATTGATGTGACTGTTCACCAAGACAACTCTGTCACCGTAAAGGACGATGGCCGTGGCATTCCTACTGGCATGCACCCCAAGCTGAAAAAATCAGCATTGGAAGTGGTCATGACGGTATTGCACGCCGGGGGTAAGTTTGACAAAAATACCTACAAGGTTTCTGGTGGTTTGCACGGGGTGGGTGTTTCCTGCGTCAATGCGCTTTCTGACTACCTTAGAGCAGAAGTGCACCGAGAAGGCAAAATCTTCGTTCAGGAATTTGCCAAAGGCAAGCCAATGGGCGATGTCCAAATCATTGGGGATTCACCATTGCACGGTACAACCATTACCTTCAAACCGGATGGTACCATCCTGGAAGAATTGGTGTACGAGTACGATATCCTGGTACGCCGGGTCAAGGAATTGTCTTTCCTGAACAAGGGCTTAAAGCTGACCCTGACCGATGAACGTACTGGCAAAACCGAGTCTTTCCTTTCAGAAGGTGGCTTAAGAGAATTTGTAAAGTACCTCGATGGAGCCAAGAAGCCACTGCTCGAAGAACCGATCTACGTCATGACCCGCAAGGACGACGTAGAGGTGGAAGTGGCCATGATCTACAATGAGTCTTACCAGGAGAACATCTACTCCTACGTCAATAACATTCACACCCGCGAAGGGGGAACCCACGTTAGGGGCTTCCGTATGGCCTTGGCCCGGGTGTTCAAACAGTACGGCGAAGACTCAGGGGCTTTCAAAAAACTCAAAGAAGAGATTTCTGGAGAGGATTTCCGGGAAGGCTTGACTGCAGTCATCTCGGTGAAGGTACAAGAACCTCAATTCAAAGGCCAAACCAAGGGCGAATTGGGCAACTCCGAAGTGACCACCATCGTGTCGCAATGCGTTGGGGATGTGCTCAAAAACTTTGTGGAAGAAAACCCCCGCGAAGCCAAGCGCATCGTCGAAAAAGTAATCCTGGCAGCTACCGCTCGCCATGCTGCGCGCAAAGCCCGCGAAATGGTGCAGCGCAAAAACGTACTGACTGGCGGTGGATTGCCTGGCAAATTGGCCGACTGCGCTTCCAAAGACCCCTTCGAAAGTGAGGTATTCCTGGTAGAGGGAGATTCGGCGGGTGGTACGGCCAAGCAAGGCCGCGACCGCAACATCCAGGCCATCTTGCCCTTGCGAGGAAAAATCCTCAACGTGGAAAAGGCCATGGAGCACAAGATTTATGAGAACGAGGAAATCAAGAATATTTTTACCGCGCTCGGCGTAAGCATTGAAGAAGACGAAAACGGCGACCGCATCCTCAACATCGCCAAGCTGCGCTACCACAAAGTGGTGATCATGACGGATGCCGACGTGGACGGTAGCCACATCACCACGCTGATCCTGACTTTCTTTTTCCGCTACATGCGCCCACTGGTCGAAAATGGCAACGTGTACATTGCCGCTCCACCATTGTACCTGATCAAAAAAGGCAAACAAGAGCGCTACTGCTGGAATGAAGAAGAGCGCAGGGCAACCACCGAAGAGTTTGGTGGCTCCAATGAAAGCAGCGTCAAAGTACAACGATACAAGGGTTTGGGCGAGATGAACGCCGAGCAACTCTGGGAAACCACCATGGATCCTGAGCGCCGCATGCTCCGCCTCGTCAATATCGACGATGCCATGGAGGCCGATCGGGTTTTCTCTATGCTGATGGGAGATGAAGTGCCACCTCGCCGCCAGTTTATTGAAGAAAATGCGAAGTACGCGAATGTGGATGCCTGATCTCTTTTAAAGTTTAGGCTTGGTTAAAATAAAAAAGAGGGTTTTAGGAACATTGTATGAACCTAAAACCCTCTTTTTTTAAACCCTAAAACCTTAAATCTTAATTGCCACAGCTGTCCTTCAGGGCGATCAATTCTTCCTTCGTGGCCACTGTTTTCACCGTGCCATCTGTCAACGTTACCTTGATTGGGAAAACCAATGCAGGACGTGCAGTAGAAGTAGGATTGTTCTTGCGCCAGTTTTGCAGAATAGTGTGCAGTGCATCGTGATCGGCAGCAGCAGCCACCGTGCTGTCAGGCAAAGTTATGCTTACAGGAAAGTTCAGTTTGAAGCAGTTCTGACCGCGATCGCCAGGCTTGTGGCCTCTTCCTTTGCCACGACCTTTGCCTGGGCCTCCCTTAGGCGCACAAGTTGCCAACAAGGCTTTGAATTCAGTTTCGCTTGCAACGGTTGACAGTGTACCATCTTTTGCCAGTACATCCAATGGGAATACCAGGGTAGGACGCTCAGTAGCACTAGGGTTGCTTTCTTTCCAGGTGCGGATGGTTTCGCGCAGATTCTCGTTGGAGGTCACTTCAGCAGTAGTGCCATCGGCAAACTTGATGCTAATCGGGTATACAAATTCGAAGCAACTGCCACGGCCACACTTACCATCATGGTGCAGTGAATCCATCGCACCCAAGGTGAAGTAATCTTCTGAGGTAACATCAAGGCTGCTCTTGTCGCAGGATACCATTCCAATCATCGCCAGAATAAATGCAACACCAGCGAAATTCTTCATCAATTTGATCATGGAAAAACAAGTTTTAAACGTTGATTAATGTCTTTATTAGGAAAAGCCGAAGATTTGTATTTTGTACTCAGCAAAAAGTCTTAAAAAAACGTTAAGAAAAAATGAAAACCATTTTAGAGAAATATGCCGATCTTTTGGTGCACTACTGCATGGAGATCAAGCCCGGAGATAAACTCTTTATCAAAACCACCATTTTGGCCGAGCCATTGGTGCGTGAAGTCTTTCGTTCGGCCATTCGCGCAGGCGCAATGGTGGATACCGACCTGGAGTTCCGTGAACAGAACCGGATTTATTTTCAGGAAGCCCAGGCCGCCCAATTGAGCCGGGTATCGCCCCTGTATAAATTGGCCATGGAGACTTATGATGCGTACTTGCACATTCGAGCGCCATTCAACCTCGGTGAACGCAATGGCAGCACCCCTGAGAAAAGCAAAATTCACCAGCAGGCTCATCATGCTGTTGCAGATATTTATTCTCGTCGAACGGCAACCCGAGAATTGAAACGCAATTTGTGCCAGTTTCCCACCATGGCCAGCGCCCAACGGGCAGGAATGTCATTGGAAGAATATGAGCATTTTGTGTACAACGCATGCAAATTGTATGACCCCAACCCCATCGAAAGCTGGATCAAAGTGCGCCAAAATCAACAACGCATAGTTGACTTTCTCAACAATAGTTCGGATATTCACTACCGTGGAGATGGCATTGACCTGCGTTTTTCGACCAAAGGGCGAACCTGGATCAACTCTGACGGACAAACCAATATGCCGTCTGGGGAAGTGTATACCTCACCGGTTGAAGATTCGGTCAATGGTGTAGTGCGCTATTCCCTCCCTGCATTGTACGGCAATGAAGAAGTTGAAAATGCAACCCTTTATGTCAAAGATGGGTTTATAGAAAAATGGGAAGCAACCAAAGGCGTTGAAGTGCTGGATCGGGTTTTCAAAATTGAAGGTACCCGCCGGTTTGGAGAAGCGGCCATTGGCACCAATTACGACATCAAGCAAATGACCAAAAACATCCTTTTTGATGAAAAAATTGGAGGCACGGTACACCTGGCCATTGGACAGGCTTATTTGCAAACGGGAGGCAAAAACCAATCGAGTGTGCATTGGGATATGATTACCGATATGCGCAATGGAGGAGAGATTTTTGCCGATGGCGAAAAAATTTACGAGAGCGGTAATTTTTTAATTTGAATGGAATTTTATCTTTGCATTCCCGATTAGCAATTTTTGTACTATTTTCGGGTTGTCTTGCGAAAAGCGGCTAGAACACTATCATTCCCATTTGGGGAAAACATAATGCTGAAAACATCATTCGAGATCACTTAACAAAATTTAAACTGAAACCGTGAACAGAAGTATAGCATTCCTGGAACTAAAGTATGGCAACATCTATGGGGGTTATCCTAACTTTTACGCTATTAGCGAAATCGCACTACTGGTATTCGAAACGGGTACCAACAAGATTTTTCTAGAGAGTTGGATGAATGGAGCCAACGTAGACATTGTAAATGTTTATTCCAAAACGAACGAACTCGGCCATACAGTAGGGCGCGCCAAAGAGGTTATCAACATGAAAACCAAACGCCGCAAACCCTACGATGAAGAGTTTAAACTGGACGAAGAGCAGTTAAAGGAAGAATTCCACAAACTTCGTCCTTCCAAACTACCGATTAAGAACTTTTTGATTAAAAACTTCCGGAAGTACAAATTCCGCGATGTCATCGTTTTTGATGGCCGCCGGGACGTCTTCCTTTGCGAGCGCTCTGGAGCCAACTTCATGCGCTACAATGTAGTGGACATTCAAAAAGACCTTAACAAAGAAACGGATTATCTGTTCTCCCTGAACAAGCTCTCTGTAGTTTGTAACTTCGAGATGGATCAATCTTATCTGCGCTCTAACAACCTTGAATATTGGTTGCACCCGATTGCAGCCCGCCAGATCGTACCCAAATCAGCTGCATATGATGCCGCTCGTTTGATGATGATCCACAATGAATACATGTTCCACCACAGTGACTTTTTGATCAAAGCACAGTTGGTATTGAACCGTATTCAAATTACCAAGTAATTTTTGATTCTTGAATGATAGTGTTATAGAGAGAGCCTCTTGCGGTGCACTGCAAGGGGCTTTCTTATTTTGTAGGGGGGGGCTTCTACCGCGGCACCTCAATTTTCCCCAAAATATCCTTGATCACGTCCTTCGTCTCGTATCCTTCCATTTCCCGTTCGGGTTGCAGGATAATGCGGTGATTCAGCACCGGATAAGCCATGTACTGAATGTCTTCGGGCGTTACAAAATCACGGCCATTGATGGCGGCAATCGCTTTGGAGGTTCGCAAAATGGCCAGCGAAGCCCGGGGAGAAGCACCCAGGTACAAGTCGCCGTGGCTGCGGGTCTGAGTCACGATATTGGCGATGTAATCCAGCAAGTTGTCTTCGATGAAAACCGCTTCAACCAGGTCTCTGCATTCTTTGACCAAGGCTGGCGACATCACCTTCTGCACTTCTTTCTCCAAATTCACCCTGGATTCTTTGCGGAAACGCCGCAAGATGTCTTTTTCTTCCTCCAGATTGGGGTAATCGATGTTGATTTTCATCAAAAAGCGATCCAGTTGCGCTTCGGGCAGCTTGTAGGTACCTTCTTGCTCAATGGGGTTTTGGGTGGCCATCACAAAGAAAGGATAATCCAGCTCATAAGTAGCGCCATCCACGGTTACTTGTGCTTCTTCCATTACTTCAAACAGGGCGGCCTGGGTTTTGGCTGGAGCGCGGTTGATCTCGTCAATCAGGACGATGTTGGCAAATATTGGCCCGGCTTTGAAGAAAAATTCTACCGTTTTTTGGTTGAAAACTGCCGTACCAATGACGTCACTCGGCATCAAATCGGGGGTAAACTGAATGCGCGAAAACTCCACATCCAGCGTTTGCGCCAACAATTTTGCAGTAAGGGTTTTCGCAATACCGGGTACGCCTTCCAGTAGCACGTGCCCATCTGCCAACAGTGCGGTCAACAACAATTCGATCAATTCCTGCTGTCCAACAATCACTTTGCCCAATTCCTTGCGTACCGCATCAATGGCGTTATTGACTACGCTCAAATCCAGGCGGTTGCGGCCCCAATGCGGGGTAGTGCTCGTTTCGGGAGTAGGCACAATTGGGATATCGGTTGTACTTTCCTGGGTTGCTTCGAATGCCTGCTCCGCAGGATTTGGGTTCATTTCTTCTGGCAATGACATCATTGATCGTGGTTTAAGCGTACTGCTATTTGCAAGTTTTGTAAAAATATTCAATCTGCTGGTGAAAATCTACCAGGGCTTTTTCCTGAATTTCAGGAGCGTATTCTATGATCGAATGCATCTCCAGGATGTACTTGATTTTTTCGAGACTTACTTCCGATCTCAAGTTGAGTTGAGTAATGAAATCCTCGTGCAAATCACGGGTTTGTAGTTTATAACGATCCCGCACAAATTGCAGAAAAAGTTTCATTGTTTGGAGAGCCAATTGGCGGTGGCTGTTTTGCAAAAAATACAATCGGCCAATGGTGCGGATAAACGCCAGCGAATTATTCTTGTTGGTAGGCAGCACCGGAATGATCCGTTGACGCCGTTTGATCCGAAACAAAAAGTAGAGCAAAGTCGTGACGAGCAGGGTGTACCAGGCCCAGGCCAGTGGCGGCTGACTCAAAACATAGCTGAGCGGACTGGGGCGATTGAAATCACGGCGAGGCCTGCCCGGCCCACGGTCATTCATGCGTTCAGCCGCCGTACGATTCAATTTGTTGTAACAGTCCCAATAAATGGGGCCTTTATTCAGTTGCGCAAAAGCCCGTTCTGCATAGGCTTTTCCTGGTTTTTTAATCAAAAAAAGATTGGTGAAAAAAATGGGATTGCTGTGCAAATAAAAATTGCCCCGTCCATGTTGAATGCGTATAAAATTGACTTTGGAGTTGTTGATTTTGCCCAGTGCAACCAAGCCTTGAGGGGCGTTACAGAAAGCAGATTTATCGAAAAAATGCCAATCGTACAGTTTTTCAGCTTTGATGTTGCGGTATTTAAAATAGAAACCGCCCAGTTGATGCAAACTGGGGTGTAAAAAATTGGCATTTACGACCGAGTCCTGGTAATAATTCAGGTTGCCCCAGTTTTCTTCACTGCAATGCCGGGCTTCCAGTTTTTCAATCAGCTTGTAGGGCAAGACCTGGGTTGCGATGAAGGCGTCATTGCCGTTGGCTACAAAGCGCAGCAAGGTCTGGGCGTCGGCAGAATCCAGGTAATTTCCTGCTCCGACAAACACGTAACTGGATTTAAGAGAAGGGTTCGTCGGCAGGGTTTTATTGAGTTTTTTGGTCAGGAGCTTGAAATCTTCCGGTTTTTCCTGGGCCTTCAGCAATTTGAAAAGCACCATCAGTCCATAGGGCGCCTTGTTTTGCTCTTTGTAGTGTTCATTCCAGGTATAATAACGGGTGCCATTGGAATTGAACAAGTAGATCAGTAAGCCCCCCATGAGCAAACCTGTAGCGATAAAGATGAAGTTTCTTGAGCTCATAAGGCAACTTTATCGCTGGGGGTGACAGATATGCTTGGCCTTCGATTGTTTAAAAACGCAGTAAAGCCTGGTTCTATTTCCTCAAACTGTGCGCGGGTCAATGCTTGTCCGCCATACCGAATCCGTTCAAAAATAAGGGTGAGCATCCGAAACTCTACAAATCGTGGCGAAGTAGCCATCTCCTGCAAATATTGTCGATTGGTTTTGTTTTTGCGCCACACAATCGCTCTGTCTCCAGAAAGTTGTTTGAGGATTTCCAGGTAATAGAGTCGAACGGCCAAAGCATAATTGTTTTGATCAATCGCTTGGCGAATGAAGGGAAGCAATTCGGTTTCTTCCAGGTTTGCTTCAATGTCTTCGATGCTTAAATTTTCCAGGGAAAGTTTTTTTACCGCGATGTTGCGGGGCGCATTCAAGTAATGCCTGATGATCAAGCCCAGAATCGTTGCGGCCAGCAAAATGACGAAAAACTTGAGTACTGCAGCAACGCCCGAGCCCAATGCAGGCCAATTGAATGACTTTGCCCTTCGCTTAGAGGTAGTCTTTGGAGGCGGTTTTCTTTTGATGGTGTAATCCAGGTCTTCAATGGAAGCATTCCAGGTACTTTCGTCAAACTGGTGTGGTTGAATAAATTCCGAGAGGTATTCTTGTTGCTGGGTATTGGCATCGGGATTTTGTGCAAACCCTGGATGGGCAGCCACAAAAGCTAAAAAAAGTACAATGGCTACAGAGGTTTGATGCCGCATAAAAGGTTTTAGTTCCCTCATTGCTATTTTTTAGAGTAGAGCAACAAGCGTGTTTAAGTCCAAAAATAGGTATTTCTTTTCAGTTAAATCTGATTTTTTAGGAATAGCAAGTTGTAGAACGATGAAAATTAATCCATGAATTTTTATTTACCTGTACATAAATCACTTAGCTTTATTTACCTTTGCGGGCAATTTGGAAACGAGTAAGCCATGCCTAAGGACAATTCAATCAAGTCGGTACTGATCATCGGGAGTGGGCCCATCATTATTGGTCAGGCCTGTGAATTTGATTATTCCGGATCCCAAGCTTCCCGCTCTTTGCGCGAAGAGGGAATCGAAGTAACCCTCATCAACTCCAACCCTGCAACCATCATGACCGACCCGGTCACTGCAGACAACGTGTACCTGCTGCCACTTACCGTGGAAAGCATCATCCAGATTCTGGAGGAACGCCAAATCGACGCCGTGTTGCCCACTATGGGTGGTCAAACGGCCCTCAATCTGGCCATCGAAGCCGATAAAATGGGGGTTTGGGAAAAATACGGGGTCAGGATGATCGGGGTGGATATTGCCGCCATCGAGTTGACCGAAAACCGCGAGGCTTTCCGGCAGCACATGATCGATATCGGACTGGATGTAGCACCATCCCAAATTGCCAACTCTTTTCTGGAAGGCAAAGAGGCAGCCCAAAAAATTGGTTTCCCGCTGGTCATTCGCCCCTCATATACGCTGGGTGGTTCTGGCGGCGGATTTGTGCACAAGGAAGAAGAATTTGATGCAGCTTTACGTCGAGGCTTGAATGCATCCCCTACCCACGAAGTACTGGTAGAAAAAGCCGTTTTGGGCTGGAAAGAGTTTGAGCTGGAGTTGCTGCGCGACATGAACGACAGTGTCGTCATCATTTGTACGGTTGAAAATTTTGACCCGATGGGCATCCATACCGGAGACAGCATCACCGTTGCTCCGGCCATGACCCTCTCGGATACTGCCTACCAAGACATGCGCGACCAGGCCATGCTGGCCATGCGCTCACTGGGGAATTTCTCGGGAGGCTGTAATATCCAGTTTGCACAGGATTCCGTAACCGAAAAGTTCATCGTGATCGAGATCAACCCTCGGGTATCACGTTCTTCGGCACTGGCCAGTAAAGCTACCGGCTACCCGATTGCTAAAATTTCGGCGAAACTGGCACTTGGCTACCAACTGGACGAACTCAAAAACCAGATCACCAAAACGACCTCGGCATTTTTTGAACCTACGCTGGACTACGTAATCGTCAAAATGCCGCGCTGGAACTTTGATAAATTCCCAGGGGCAGATACGACGCTGGGCTTGCAGATGAAATCGGTAGGCGAGGTAATGGCCATCGGGCGCAACTTCCTGGAAGCGCTACAAAAAGCTTGTCAATCCCTGGAAAATGGACGCAAAGGCTTGGGCGGCGACATCAAGGAATGGGTCAAAGTAGAAGATGTACTCAACCGCCTCGAAATCGGCACCGAAGACCGGATCTTCCGCATCAAGGATGCCATCCGTCTCGGGGTTCCGTTGCAAACCATCCAAAAATTGACCAAAATTGATCCCTGGTTCCTCAAGCAGATCAAGCGCCTGGTCAAATACGAAAAACAACTGCTGAAATACAACGTACCGGAAGACCTCCCCTTAGATTTCTTCCGGGAACTCAAAGAAGTTGGTTACTCCGACGCCCAGATCGCGTGGACGATGCGGGTAAATGAGGAAGATGTAAAGAAGGTGCGCTACAAACGCAATATTCGCCGTACGTATAAAATGGTGGATACCTGTGCCGCTGAGTTTGAAGCAAAAACACCTTATTATTATTCAACTTTTGACAGCGAAAACGAAAGCATCCCTTCTGATCGAAAAAAGATCATCGTTTTGGGTTCAGGTCCCAACCGCATCGGGCAAGGCATCGAATTTGACTATTGCTGCGTACACGGTCTTTTGGCCATCAAAGAAGCAGGCTTCGAAGCCATCATGGTCAACTGTAACCCCGAAACGGTTTCGACCGACTTTAACATGGCCGACAAGCTTTACTTCGAGCCCGTTTTCTGGGAGCACCTCGAAGAAATCATCGACCTTGAACAACCAGAAGGAGTGATAGTGCAGCTGGGCGGACAAACTGCCCTCAAACTGGCTGAAAACCTCTATAAAAAAGGTGTAAAAATCATCGGTACCAGTTTCCCGAATATGGACTTGGCCGAAGACCGCGGCGCATTCTCCGACTTGCTCAAAGCCGAAGGGGTACCTTATCCCAACTATGGCGTAGCCGACGATGTGGATGACGCCATCCGCATTGCCCACGAGGTGGGTTACCCGGTTTTGGTGCGCCCCAGCTACGTTTTGGGGGGCCAAAACATGCGCATTGTCATCAACGACGAAGACCTGGAACGCCATGTACTGAACATTTTCAAGCACATGCCCGACAACAAGGTTTTGGTGGATCACTTCCTGGAGCGCGCCAAAGAAGCCGAAATCGATGCCATCTTTGATGGCGAAGACATCCACATCATGGGCATCATGGAGCACATCGAGCCAGCGGGGATTCACTCCGGCGACAGCTCGGCGGTATTGCCGACCTACAGCCTTTCAGTAGAAGCAGTCAACACCATGGTGGAATACACCGGAATTATGGCGCGCGCGCTCAACATTCGCGGCTTGATCAACATCCAGTTTGCCATCAAAGACAATCATGTGTATGTGATTGAAGCAAACCCGCGTGCTTCGCGTACTACTCCTTTCATTGCCAAAGCCTATAAAGTGCCTTACCTCAAAATTGCCACCTTGGTGATGCTGGGTACGCACAAGCTGAAAGACTTCGACATCAAGCCACAACCGAGCGGCTACGCCATCAAAGTTCCCGTATTCAGTTTTGACAAATTCCCGAACGTGGACAAGCAATTGGGGCCAGAAATGAAGTCAACTGGTGAGGAGATTCGGTACATTAAAGACTTGAGTGATCCGTTTTTTAGGGAATTGGATCGGAACAGGTACATGTATTTGACACGGTAAATTTTTTAAGTTGTAAGTTGTATACAATTCTGCTCATTTGGAAAATTGTTTGCAACTTAAAGCTTAAAACCAAAAAGATAAAGCAATGATTTTCATAGACGAAAAAACCATCGATCTTGCCATTGACGCCATCAGTGATTCTGACGAGCGTTACGATGCCGCACTTGAATCCATCGAATCGCAGCAAGCAGAATTGATGGCCTACATTTTTGGGGAAGACGAGGCTACCTTCAGCGATGAAGAAAAAGATTTCCTCCTTTACCTGTTGTTGATCATTTGGGAAGCCGTTCGCTTGAAGATCAATCCTATTGCTCCGGTCACCGCTGCCGCGCTTGCTGAAGCCGAAGAGGCCACTTGGGAAAGCATGGAAGCAAACGTTGGCAAGAAATTCCGCGAAAGACTGGACGAATTCTTTGAAGAAACCAAGCAGGAAGACTTGCTCGCTTTCATCGAAGATGCACTGTTGGACGACGAAGAATCACCCGTAAGTAAAGAAGGCCGCGAACCCATGTTTGTGATGCTGAAAGCAGTGATTGATACGATTGATAAGTTGAATTAAGGGTTTTATTTTCTGTTTGGCGTGTGAGGAGAAGACTAAAAATACAAATGGAGCGTTTGTATTTGGAGAAAAAAAAAAGCCGGTTCTCCCCCCTAAATTGGAACCGGCCCTAAATATCCATTCAGGTTTACTTCCGAAATTGATGATTGGTTTGGGCAATGCATTTACTACTCCAACTTTGTTGAAGCAAGATCTGGATTGCCAAACCAATTAAAATAAAGCAGTGAACATCCGGATCAAGCGTCCCCCCTTTGTTGATCGTTCAGTCCACTGCAAGTTCTTGTTTGGTGTTGCTTTTTGTCAGGCAAAAGGCAATACGACACAAGTAGACATAGCAGAATGCCACAAAATGAAATTGGTGTGTAGATAGAGATTGGGCACAGAATTTGTGCAAAATTTGTAGAAAGCTCTTTTTGGTAAGAATTAAAATGTGATACAAAGAAAAGCAAAAAAGATGACTATATCAATAGGTACGTATTATTTTTTTTTACACTTAAGCAAAATACCCAATTGAGGGTATGCGTGTACGTCAGATTAAAAGCGCAATGCAAGAAAAAACGAGCCAGGTAGTCGGTTATCCGACTTGCCTGGTGTCAAAATGGCAGCAAACACCAGCGTGGCATGTTGTTTGCCGGGTAGCAAGTAAAAGATAAAAATTCTAGAGCCATGCAAAAAGGAAACATAGCCGTACAAACGGAAAACATTTTTCCCATCATCAAACGTTTCTTGTACTCAGATCACGAGATTTTTCTGCGTGAATTGGTTTCCAACGCTGTAGATGCGAGCAACAAATTAAAAGCGCTTTCCCGCCGGGGCGAAGCCAAAGGCGAAATTGGCGAACTCAAAATTGAAATCCTCATCGACAAAGATGCGCGTACCATCACCATTCGCGACCACGGCATCGGGATGACCGAAGAGGAAGTAAAGCGGTACCTCAACCAGGTTGCGTTTTCCAGCGCACAAGAGTTTTTGGAAAAATACAAAGACGAGACCAACATCATCGGTAATTTTGGTTTGGGCTTTTATTCAGCTTTCATGGTGGCTTCTACCGTAGAAGTACAAACGAGATCCTGGCAGGAAGGCAGTACCGGAGTACGCTGGATTTGCGAAGGCAATCCCGAATATACGCTCGAACTGATTGAAAAAGACACTCGTGGTACCGACATCATCCTGCATGTTGCGGAGGATAGCGTGGAGTTTTTGGAAAACGAGCGCATCGCAGGCTTGTTGGAAAAATACTGCAAATTCTTGCCTATCCCCATACAGTTTGGTACCAAAGACGAGACCATCGAAGAAGGTGAAGGCGAGGAAAAAACCGAGCGTACCATCCAGGTAGACAACATCATCAACACCCCAGATCCAGCGTGGCGCAAGCAACCTGCCGATTTGACCGATGAGGACTACCGCAATTTCTACCACGAACTGTATCCCCACAGCTACGAGTCTCCGCTGTTTTGGATTCACCTCAATATCGATTACCCTTTTACGCTCAACGGGATCTTGTACTTCCCCAAATTGGGCAATAGCCTGGAAGTACAGCGCAACAAAATCCAGCTCTATTCCAATCAGGTTTTTGTAACCGACAGCGTAAAAGAAATCGTACCCGAATTCTTGACCTTGCTCCACGGCGTGATCGATTCTCCGGACATTCCGCTCAACGTGTCGCGCTCCTACCTGCAAGCTGATAGCAACGTCAAAAAAATCAGCGGCTTCATTACCAAAAAAGTTGCCGATAAGCTGGCGGAGTTGTTCAACAAAGACCGCGCTGATTTTGAATCCAAGTGGAGCGACCTGGGCATCTTTGTCAAATACGGCATGCTCAGTGACGATAAATTCTACGAAAAAGCGGTCAAGTTTGCCTTGGTGAAAAACCTGGAAGGTCAGTTTTTACCAATCGAAGAATACGTTGAAAAGATAAAACCCACCCAGACCGATAAGCACGACAAAGTCGTCATTATTTACGCGACCCAACCGGATGCTCAACATACCCAAATTGAGGCTTGCAAGGCTTATGGCTACGATGTTGTGGTGATGGATCAGCCCATGATCGATAGTCCGTTTATGCAGCAATTGGAGTACAAACTGGGCTCGGTAGTGTTTGTACGGGTTGATTCAGATACGGCAAGCAACCTCATTCAGAAAGATGAAAAACCAGAACTGGTTTTGAATGAGGAAGAAAAAACCAAAGTGAAAGACCTCTTTACCGGGGTAGTTACCGATCCCGGCGGCAGAGTGGAAGTACAGGCTTTGTCGCCACAAGATGCGCCAGTACTCATCACCCGCCCCGAATTCATGCGCCGCATGAAGGAAATGCAGGCCATGCAAGGCATGAGCATGGACGGATTCCCCGATTCTTTCCAGGTCATCGTCAATGGCAACCACGAATTGGTGACCAAAAGAATTTTGCAGGAAACCGATGAAACAAAACGCACCGCTACCGCCAAATACCTGTACCAATTGGCACTGCTCAATCAGGGCATGCTGAAAGGCGCGGAATTGACAGAATTTACCAAACGTAGCCTGGAACAGATTTAAGGTTTAGTCTCTGTCCGTTGGTGTTGCAGCAAAAACTGCAACTCCAACAACTTCTCAACTTGACGTGTATTTTTTCCATCCAAAAAACCGGCTAACATTACCGGAGATCCGGCTGGAAAATCGGGCAGTTGAATCAAAAACGGGCCATTCGCTGTACCAAGCGACCACAATCCTCGCCATTCCGTGGCGGGGATTGTTTTTTGGTAGTGAATCGTCGTGGAAAACAAGTCTGGATTTTTATCTGTGATCGCTATTTGTCCACCCCCAGCCAGTGCCGCCGGAGCAGGGGTACGGTGCAGGATTCCTTTCAAAACAGCGGTAGGCTGAGTAGTTGCCCTTTCGCTTTCAGCAACCGTAGTTCGGCGCAACAAAAGCCACAGCGAGCCTCCTTCGGGATAAGGATAGTGCAACCAGGTAATCGAGTCGCTGGTACTCAGCAATTGAGTGCCCCGGGGCAAATCCAGATCAATTTTGTGGCTTTCCCAAATTTTGCGGTTGAGTGATTCATTCGGCTTTTTGCGAAACAAGCTATTTTGGTGAAGCCCAGCTTCATTGTCCCGAATTTTTTGATAGATCAGCGGATAGTATTGTTCCCACAAGTGCAGGGCATGCTTTTCGTCCCCCACCGCAATCACCATCACCCGCTGCGGGTCAGACCAAACCTTATCGAGGGCAAATGCCTGATTGTCGCGCCATTGCTTCAATTGCTCTTGGCTAAGCCGACTTTCGATGATTTTGGCCAAAGCCTGTTCAGGTGCATTAGCCGAATACTTGCGGATGATGACCAGACAATTGCGCTGCGCCAGAAATTTAGGGTTGCTCAAAAATCGATTGGGCGACAGGTACTGGATGTTGAACAGTGGTTGCGCAGGAGAGACAAATGGAAAAATAGAGGTGAAATTCTGGCGCACTTGTGCACCAATTTTGCCCTGCCACCATACCGTATCCATCACAATGGTCAGCTCGTTGAGCTTTCCCAGCGCAGGAGGCAATGGCTTATCGGGGCTATCTTTGGAGCAACTCGATCCAACGAAATAGCACAATCCCAGGCAGAGCATGAATTCCCAAAAAAAGGTACGAGACATGACGGATGTGTTTCGTGGATAAGAGTACAAAAAAAATCCAGAATACCCGATAGAAAAGCAGGAAAAAATTCAAGAACACCACCAACGCAAAACGGCGCAGAACAACTCCGCGCCGTTTCAAAAGCGTTAAATGGCTTGCGTACAAAGTAATTTTTTGCGTCAAACTAAGTACTATAACAAGCTCTTGATGATGTCTTCTTCGGAGATGCCTTCCGCTTCCGCTTTGTAGTTGCGCACAATGCGGTGGCGCAATACGTAGTTGGCAATGGCTTGTACATCTTCAATGTCTGGAGAATATTTCCCACTGATGGCAGCATGGCATTTGGCTCCCAATACCAAGTATTGCGATGCACGTGGCCCTGCTCCCCAGGAAATGTAGTTATTGACCATCTCGGTAGCCATTGGCGTTTTCGGACGGGTTTTGGTAGCCAGCGATACGGCGTAGCGCAACACATTGTCGGCAATCGGAATCTTGCGAATCAATTGCTGGAAGCCCAAAATCTGCGCACCGGTCAGGATGTGATTCAACTTGATCTCTTGCGCAGTCGTAGTGCCACGTACCACATCCAATTCCTCTTCGTATGAGGGATAGTCCAGCGTGATGTTGAACATAAAGCGGTCGAGCTGTGCCTCGGGCAGTGGGTACGTACCTTCCTGCTCGATGGGGTTTTGGGTAGCCAGTACAAAGAACGGTTTGGGCAACTCATGACGGGTACCACTCACCGTTACCGATCTTTCCTGCATGGCCTCCAATAAGGCCGCCTGCGTTTTGGGTGGCGTGCGGTTGATCTCATCGGCCAGTACGATATTGGAGAACAAGGGGCCACGGTTGAACTTGAAGTGTCGGTCTTCATCCAGGATCTCTGATCCCGTAATGTCGGAGGGCATCAAGTCAGGCGTAAATTGGATGCGCTTAAAATCGAGGTCAAGTACTTCGGCGATGGTGCTTACGAGCAAGGTTTTGGCCAATCCAGGCACACCCACCAGCAAACTGTGTCCATTACTAAACAAGGCGATAATCACGGCTTTTACCACATCATCCTGCCCCACAATTACTTTTCCAATCTCTTTTTTCAGATCCCTGTAAGATTGCGCCATTGTGTCAACGGCTTCAACGTCGGATTTATATTCCATTCAGCTAAAACTTTAAGTATTCTCACCAAGAACGAACGAAAATACTGCTTTGTTGAAATCTTGCATAGGTTGGAGTGAAAAAAAAGCACGATGGTCGATAATTAGCCAAAGTACGCTGCACAAAACCACTCGAAAGTCCCGTAGTAAATAGGGAATCCTCCCAATAATTGCAGCTAGCGTACAGGGCTGCCGAAGGTGTGGCATTAGAATTGTGTCTGCCCTTACTAATGCCCATCGTTATTCCGTCTGCCCCAATATTGCAACCCCCCTTATTGTACGAAAGGCGACCAAAGGGAGAACTTTGTACAACGCGGAAATATGCACAATTGTCGCGTCCACTTGATAAAAATAAACCAGGCGCGCTAAACCACCAAATATCAGCGATTTTTAAATTCACCAATCTGATCATGAATAAATTAATCTAAGACACACCGCTCCAGGACTTTCGAAACAATCCAAAATGTGCAGTACGCTAAGACCCTTTTTTTCCAACATCAGCATTCTCTTACAATGATTTTAGCGACATTCCGTTTGTTCCCTATTTCCGACCCAACTGGTTTGAGGTGTGAAAAAATATCCATACCAAGCGAAATGTAGGTTGATTTACATACATTTCGCCAGACATATTTTGATTTCCCGGCGAAATCTGATGTTTTGAACCCACGTTTCGCCGGGAATACAATAAGCACTGCCTCGGATTGGTTGAAAAAATCTTGATGATGGATGACTTGTTTTGAGTGGGCGGGGTCTCAACTGTTTGCAAAATTCCTGGCTTTAAGTTGCGAATAAGACAAGTTAAAGCCAAAAAAAGATTGATTATTGGCTTTAACTTGGTTTTTATTACATTTGTAGCCAAAAATATGCGGGTCATGCAAAATGTAATTGGTCGAAAGGAAGAAATAAAAACTTTTGAAAAGTTAAAAGAAAGCCAAAAACCAGCGTTTGTGGCCATCTATGGTCGACGGCGTGTCGGCAAAACCTATTTGGTCAAACAGTTTTTTGGTAAGTCTTTTAGTTTTTATATGACTGGGGTTGCCAATGTAGCGACGCGCCAACATTTGAGTAATTTTCACACAGCTTTGATTGCTCGATATCCACAAGCTGAGCGTTTTCGGCAACCGAAAGATTGGTTCCAAGCCTTTCAGCAACTCATTTCGATATTGGAAATACAAATCGAATCTGAAAAAACAATCATTTTTTTGGATGAATTACCTTGGCTTGATACGCCAAAATCGGGTTTCATTCCCGCGCTGGAGCATTTTTGGAACAGTTGGGCAAGTTCGCGCAACGATGTTTTGCTGATCGCATGTGGTTCGGCAGCCTCTTGGATGATCAAAAACCTCATCAATCATCGCGGAGGCTTGCACAATCGCGTGACGCATCGCCTCATTTTGGAACCATTTACCCTGGCTGAATGCGAACAGTATTTTAAGTCGCGGGGTATGAATTACGAACGGTATCAAATACTCCAAATTTATATGGTCACAGGCGGCATTCCATTTTACCTGGAGCAAATAGACAAAGGCTTGACGGCTACTCAAAATATTGATCGTCTGTGTTTTACAAAAAATGGAATACTCCGGACAGAGTTTGACAACCTCTATACTTCA